>Ga0210040_10001013_pt1 | contig 44317 bp, 37 predicted proteins | sample CryGeyCG12114_NA_FD_185462 | JGI IMG/M metagenome (GOLD analysis project Ga0210040, IMG submission 185462) | Groundwater microbial communities from aquifer - Crystal Geyser CG19_WC_8/21/14_NA (SPAdes) (version 2) | ecosystem: Environmental > Aquatic > Deep subsurface > Groundwater | place: USA...
GCACCGTGATCAAGAAGATCGTGAGCGAGTTCAACGCCCAGGCGACGAACGTCAAGGTCGAGATGAACATCTACCAGTGGGCCGACTTCTTCACGAAGCTGCCCGCTGCCGTGAGCACCGGCAAGGGCCCGGACGTCGCCTGCATGCACATCGACGACATCCCGACCAACGCGGCACGCAACATCATCACGCCGATCGACCAGGTCGCGACCGCGCTGAACCTGAAGGAGTCCGACTTCTCGCCGGCCGTGTGGCAGGGCGGGACGTACAAGGGCCAGCGGTTCGGCATCCCGCTGGACATCCACCCGCTGGCGCTCTACTGGAACAAGGACGTCCTGACCAAGGCCGGCCTGGACGCCGAGAAGCCGCCGACCAACAAGGCCGACTACGAGTCGGTCCTCGCCGAGCTCAAGGGCAAGGGGACGCAGGGCTTCTGGGTGTCGCCGTTCCAGTTCACCGGCGCCTTCACCTACATGTCGCTGATGTGGCAGTACGGCGGCGACGCGTTCGACGCGGGCGTGACCAAGGCGACCTTCGACTCGCCGGAGGCCGTCGAGGCGCTGACCTGGCTGACCAGCATGACCGACCAGGGCTACAGCCCCAAGAACGTCGGGCAGGACGCGGACTACATCGCCTTCAAGAACAGCAAGAACGCGTTCAACTGGAACGGCATCTGGCAGATCAACGACCTGAAGGACCAGACCAAGATCAACTGGGGCGTCGGGCCGGTGCCGCAGATCGGCAGCCAGCCCGGGGTGTGGGGCAACTCCCACCAGTTCGTCCAGCTGCGCCAGACCAAGCCCGACCAGAACAAGGTCGACGCCACCCGCTACTTCATCAACTGGGTCAGCCAGAAGTCGGCCGAGTGGGCCACCAGCGGCAAGATCCCGGCCAAGCTGAGCGTGGCCGAGAGCCCCGAGTTCAAGGCGCTCAAGGAGGAGTACTCGCTGGCCCCCGAGGCGCAGTACGTGCACTTCCCGCCGGCCACCGCCGGCATCGGGGACGCGCTCACCGAGCTCTACACCGCGGTCAACTCGGCCGTGCTGGGCAAGGCCTCGCCGCAGCAGGCGCTGAGCGACGGTGCCAAGCGGGCGACCTCGATCCTGCAGGACAACCTCAAGAAGTACGGCGCGTAGTGCCCTCCGTCAGTGAGCCGGTGCGTGGATCCGTCGTCCAGGCGGATGCGTCGCCAGGCCGACGAAGGAGTGCTACCGGGCGTACCGCGACCGAGGAGAACGCAGCGAGGCGCCGGCTGGGCCGCGGAGACGCGTGCCGGATCACTGACGGGGGGCACTGACCGGTGGCCGTCACGTCGGAGACCCAGGTCGGTCCGGTGGTGCCTGCTGCGGCCACCGGGCGCCGGCCCCGGGCGGGGGCCCAGGCGAGCGGGCGCCGGTCCCGGCCGCTGACCGCGTACCTGTTCCTCGCGCCCTACCTGGTGCTGTTCCTCGGGTTCATCATCGCGCCGGCCGTGTTCGGGATCTGGATCAGCCTGCACGACTACGACTTCGTGCTGCCGTACAAGCCGTGGGTGGGCCTGGACAACTACGTCGCCCTGTTCACCCCCGGGTCGCGCGACTTCGGCGACTTCTGGCAGAGCATGGGCGCCACAGGCATCTTCACCGGCCTCAGCGTCCCGTGCCTGGTGGTGATCCCGCTGGTCGTGGCGGTCCTGCTCAACCGGAAGTTCCCGGGCCGCACGTTCTTCCGCGCCGTGTTCTTCCTGCCCTACGTGCTGGGCGTCGCGGTGATCGGGCTGCTGTTCCGCTACATCCTCGACCCGAACGTGGGCGTCGTGAACTACTTCCTGGGGCGCAGCATCCCCTGGACGACGGACCTGCCGTGGGTGTGGATCAGCCTGGTCGGGATGACCGTGTGGTGGACGCTCGGCTTCAACGCGACCATCTACCTGGCGGGGCTCACCGACATCCCCCGTGAGCTCTACGAGGCCGCGGAGGTCGACGGCGCGAGCAAGGGCCAGCAGTTCCGGAACGTGACCCTGCCCGGCCTGCGGCCCGTGCTGGTCTTCGTGGTCACCACCACGATCCTGGCCTCGGCGAACATGTTCGGCCAGTACCTGCTGCTGACCAAGGGCGCACCGGGCACCTCGACGCGGACGGCGATCGGCTACATCGCCACCGAAGGTCTCAGCAGCTTCCGGATGGGCGCGGCCTCGGCCATGAGCTACGTCCTCGCCGTCTTCCTGCTGCTCATCAGCCTGATCAGCTTCCGTCTCTTCCGTGACCGACAGGACGCCTGATGACCACCACCGCCCCACAGGGCACGTCCACGGCCGTCCAGCCGGCGGGAGAAACCCCGGCACCCAGGCGGCAGGGCCACGGCGCGCGTTCCTCGCCCCTGAGCCGGGTCGCGTTCGTGGTCGTGCTCGTCCTGCTGACCGCAGTCTTCGTCGGTCCGCTGCTGTGGATGTTCCTGACCTCGTTCAAGACGGCCGAGGGCGCGACGTCGATCCCGCCCTCGCTGCTCCCGCACCCGGCGACGGGTGACGGCTACCGTCCGCTGCTCGACACGAGCAGCCAGACCCCGGTGATCCGGTGGTTCGTCAACAGCCTGCTGGCCGGGGTGGCGAACGCCGTCCTGGTCACGGTCACCGCCGCGCTGGCCGCCTACGCGCTGGCCCGGCTCGACTTCCCGGGCAAGCGCCTGGTGTTCGGGATGATCATCGCGACGCTCTTCGTCCCCGGCTTCGTGTTCCTGATCCCCAACTACCTGTTCGTCAACGGGCTGGGGTGGCTGGACACGCTCTGGGCGGTCATCGTGCCCAGCGCGGGTGGCGCGTTCGGCGTGTTCTTCCTGCGGCAGTTCTTCTCGAGCCTGCCCATGGAGCTGGAGGAGGCGGCCGAGATCGACGGCGCCAACCGCTGGCAGACGTTCATCCGGATCGTGCTGCCGCTGTCGAAGCCGGGTCTGGCCACGCTGCTGGTGCTGTCGTTCCTGACCAACTACAACGACTTCCTCTGGCCGGTGTTCGTGCTGTTCAGCCCGGGCACCCTGACCCTGCCGGCCGGTCTGTCGATCCTCCAGGGCGCCTTCACGATCAACTACCCGGTCGTCATGGCCGGCGCGGTGATCGCGAGCGTGCCGGCGATCGTGCTCTTCATCCTGGCGCAGCGCAACATCGTCGAGGGCGTCGCGCGGAGCGGGCTGAAGGGGTGAGACGGCGGGGCTGGACGGCTGCGCTGCTCGCGGTCCTGCTGCTGGTCGCAGCATGCTCGAGCGGTGCGCCGTCCGGCCCTGCCGCCGCCACCCCGGACGAGGCAGGAGACGCCATGCTCGCGAACCCCGTGCTGGGTCAGGGGGCCGACCCGTTCGTGGTGTTCGTGGACGGGCAGTACCACCAGATCCTCTCGGCCGGGAACGGGAACGGCCTGGTGATGCGCAGCGCGACGTCGTTGGCCACCCTGGCCACGGCGCCCGAGCAGGAGATCTTCACCGGCGGGACCGGCGGCGCTCCCTGCTGCGAGTGGTGGGCCCCGGAGGTCCACCAGATCGGCGGGCGCTGGTACGTCTACGTCGCCGCCGACGACGGCGACAACGAGAACCACCGCACGTACGTGCTGTCCGCCGACTCGGTCACCGGCCCGTACACCTTCGAGGGTCAGCTGAAGCTGCCCGGCGACCGCTGGGCGATCGACGCCACCGTCTTCACCGCGGCCGACGTCTCGTACGTCGCCTGGTCGGGCTGGCCCGGGGCCAAGAACGGCGAGCAGGACCTCTACCTCTCCCGGCTCGACACCCCCACCACGGTCACCGGACGGGCCGTCCGCATCTCACGGCCGGAGCTGGCCTGGGAGACGCACGCCGGGTCGGTCGGCGTGCTCGTCAACGAGGGACCGGCGGTGCTGGTGCGCGACGGCCGCGTGAGCCTCACCTACTCCGGCTCGGGCTGCTGGACCCCGCAGTACGCGCTGGGGATGCTGACCGCCGACGCCACCGCGGACCTGCTCGACCCGGCGTCGTGGCAGAAGTCGCCGGAGCCGGTGTTCGCCCCGGCTAAGGGCAGCGGGCTCTACGGCACCGGGCACAACAACTTCTTCACCTCGCCCGACGGCACGCAGACGTGGATCGTCTACCACGCCGTGACCAACCCCGAGGGCAGCTGCGGCTCCGACCGCGAGGTCTACGCGCAGCCGGTCACCTTCGCCGCCGACGGCACGCCGCAGCTCGGCACCCCCTCGGCCGCCGACGTCCCGCTGCCCTCGGGCGACCCGGGCCGGTAGCGGCGGCGCCTCCGTCGACGGGTCGACCTGTGCACCGACGACGGTGCACAGGTCGACGCCGTGGTGGTCGGCGCAGGCTCTCGGCCGTGCGCCGGTGTAGAACACAGACCGTGATCTCCTCGAGCGGCCGCTGACCGTCGATGCTGCCCGTCGAGGTCTGGGTGATCGCGCTCGTCGTGGTCGTCGTCGCGCTGAGCGCCCTGGCGCAGCGGTTGTCGCTGCCGTACCCGATCGTGCTCGTCCTCGGGGGTGCGGTGCTCGGCTTCGTGCCGGGGTTGCCGGCCGTGCACCTCGAGCCCGAGCTGGTGCTCGTGGTGTTCCTGCCGCCGCTGCTCTACAACGCGTCGGTGTTCGCCAACGTGGGCGACTTCGCCGAGAACAAGAAGTGGCTGGTCCTCAACACCGTGCCGCTGGTCCTGCTGACCATGGTGCTGGTGGCCGTGGTCGCCCACGCCCTCGTCCCCGACCTGACCTGGGGCGCGGCGTTCGTGCTCGGGGCGATCGTGTCACCGACCGACTCGGTCGCACCCGGCGTCGTCATGCGTCAGCTCGGCGCGCCACGGAACCTGGTCAGCATCGTGGAGGGGGAGGGCCTGTTCAACGACGCGACCGCCCTCACCGCCTACCGCGCCGCCGTCGCCGCCGCGGTGTCCGGCACGTTCTCGCTCGGGGCGTCGAGCCTGCGCTTCCTGCTCGGCGCCGTCGGGGGCGTCCTCATCGGCCTGGCCGTCGGGTGGGTGGCCGCCCGCGTCCGCCGCCGGGTCGAGGACGCCCAGCTGAGCGTGATCCTGTCGCTGCTCACCGCGTACGTCGCCTACATCCCCGCCGACGTGCTCGGTGCCTCCGGCGTGCTGGCCACGGTCAGCGCCGGTCTCTACATAGGCATCCGGGCGCCCACCACCCTCCCGGCCCAGAGCCGGCTGCAGGGCACCGTCGTGTGGAACCTGCTCGACCTGGTGCTCAACGCGATCCTGTTCACCCTCGTCGGCCTGGAGCTGCACAACGCCGTGGAGGCCCTGGCCGGCGACCGACCCGCGACCCTCGTCGGCTGGGCGCTGGCCGTCGCGGGCGTGGCCGTCCTGGTCCGGCTCGCCTGGTTCTTCAGCGTGCCGTACGCCGTCCGGGCGGTCGACCGCGCCTCGGTCCCGGCAGACCGGCGGGCCAACGCCAAGGGTCGGCTGGTGGTCGCCTGGAGCGGCATGCGGGGGGCGGTGTCCCTGGCCGTGGCGCTGGCGGTGCCCGCCACGCTGAGCGACGGCTCCCCGTTCCCGGGCCGGGACCTGATCGTCTTCCTCACCTTCGCCGTCATCCTCATCACCCTCGTCGTGCAGGGCCTGACCCTGCCCACCCTGATCCGCAGGCTCGGCGTGAAGGACCCGGAGGCGGACGAGCAGGAGGAGCTGGCGGCACGGCTCACCGCGAGCCGGGCGGCGCTCGACCAGGTGGAGCGGCTGGCCGCGGAGGACCGGACCGGGGACGACACCCTGGAGCGGCTGCGCAGGCAGTACCGGTTCCGCGAGGCGCGTCTGGCGGCGCAGGCCGGCGAGCGGGTGGACGACGGCTACGAGGACCGTTCCCAGTCGTACCAGCGCGCGGTGCTCGAGGTCCTCGGTGCCCAGCGTGACGCCCTGCTCGAGCTGCGGGACGCAGGTTCGCTGTCCAACACCACGCTCAACCGTCTGGTCCGTGAGCTCGACCTCGAGGAGTCGCGGCTCGACAGCTGACCCGTACCCACAGGTGAGCGGTCACCACGGGCTGAGCCGTCCCCCCGGGTGAGGCTCAGCGCAGCAGGCCCGCCTCCAGGTGCACGACCCGGTCGCACCGTGCGGCGACGACCGGGTCGTGGGTCGCCAGGAGCACCGCGGTGCCGACGGACGCGGCGGCGAGGATGGCGTCGAGCGTGGCGGTGCGGTGGTCGACGTCCTGCTCGGCGGTGGGTTCGTCGGCCAGCAGCACCTCGGGCCGGCCGACCAGGGCGCGGGCGACGGCGGCGCGCTGCTGCTGACCACCGGACAGCTCCTCGACCAGGTGCTCGGCCCGGTCGGCCAGGCCCACCAGCTCGAGCGCCTCACGGGCTCGGGTCCGCGCCTGGGAGGCCGGGACGCGGGCGGCGAGCAGCGGGAGCTCGACGTTCTCGGCGGCGGTGAGCAGCGCCACGAGCCCGTAGCCCTGGAACACCACCCCCAGCCGGCGGCGGAGCGAGGGCACGTCGGCGAGGGGACGTCCGTCGAGCAGGACCGTGCCGGCCTCGGGCCGGGCGAGACCGGCGAGGACGCTCAGCAGCACCGTCTTGCCCGACCCGCTGGGGCCGGTCAGGGCGAGCCGTTCGCCGCCTTGCAGCGTCACGTCCACGCCACGCAGGATCTCGGCGCCGCCGCGCGACAGCCGGATACCCCGACCGACCAGCTCGACGCCGACGTGCCCGTCGTCAGCCACCGCCGGTCCCGCCCGACGTCGCAGGACGGTGACCGGTGCTGGGACCGGTGCTGGGACCGGTGCTGGGGCGGGTGCTGAGGCGACCGTCGAGGATCGTGTGCTCGACGTCGAGGCGGCGGCTGACCTCGCGGTCGTGGGTCACCACGACCAGCGCGGTCCCGCGCTGGTCGCGCGCGGCCAGCATCAGGTCGAGGACGGTCTCCCCGGTGGCGCGGTCCAGCTGGCTGGTCGGTTCGTCGGCGAGCAGCAGGGGCGGGTCCCCGGCCAGCGCGACGGCCAGCGCCAGCCGCTGCTGCTGCCCGCCCGACAGGTGCCGCGCGGGCGTCCTCGCCCAGGGCAGGAGCTCCACGGCGTCGAGGAGGGACTCGATCTCGGTCGCGCGGGCGGCGCGGGAGCGGCCCGGGGAACGTTGCGCGAAGGCGACGTTCTGGCGCGCGGTCGCGTACGGGAGCAGGTTGCGTCCCGGCGTCTGCAGCACCACCCCGAGGGCCTCGGCGCGGACCCGCAGCAGCGCCCGCTCGGACAGCGTCCCGAGGTCGTGGCCCGCCACCACCGCGCGCCCGGCCGTCGGCCGGACCAGGCCGGCGAGCAGCGTCAGCAGCGTCGACTTGCCGGCGCCGGACGGCCCGACGAGCGCGACGGCCTCACCGGGCTGCACCTGCAGGTCGACCTCGGTGAGCGCGGTGACCTCGTTCCCGGTGTCGTCGCGGTAGACCTGGGTGAGGAGCTCGCAGCGGACCACCGGCGTCGCGGCGGTCATGCGGGGGCCTCGCGCAGCTGGTCGACGTGGGAGCTCCGCACCAGGCTCGTCGAGCTGACGACCACGGTGAGGGCGAGCACCAGGACCGCCGCCGCCACGCTCAGCGCGACCGGCCCGACCTGGACGTCGTGGCGCAGGGGAGGCGCGGTCGGCGCGTCGGAGAACACGGGGATCGCGGGCAGCGCGAGGGCGGCCGCACCGAGTCCGGCGGCCGTCCCGACCACGACCCCGAACAGCACGAGGACCCCCTGCTCGAGGAACAGCGAACCGAGCAGCGTGCGTCGGCGCAGGCCGAGCGCGAGCATGGCGGCGAGCTCGTACGTCCGGCGCCGACCGCTCAGGTGCAGGGTGAGGGCGGCGCCACCACCGGCGAGCAGGGCCGCCAGGCTCGCGCCGGCCAGGAAGAGCAGGAGCGCCAGCTGGGGCCCCTGACGCCCGTACACCTGGGCCAGCTCGGCCGCGGAGCTGGTGGCGAAGACCGTGACGCCGGCCTGCTCCAGCTGCTGCGGGGTGCGCGAGACGGCGTCCGGGGCCACCCACACGGTCTCGATGTCGTGCGCGACGGAACCCTCCGCGCTGCGCAGGGCGAGGTCGCGGTCGACCACGACGCCCCGGTCCCCGCCGGCGGGCAGTGCGGCGGCGACCGCCACCGGGTCGAGGGCGAAGGCACGGGTGCCGAGCCCGGCGCTCGACGTCCGGGCCTGCTCGCCCACCCCCGCGCCGACCAGTGCGGGCAGGGCCGCCGGGTGGTCGGCGACCTGCCAGGTGGGGTTGTCGGCGAGCGCGGCGTCGACCTGCAGGACGGTCCCGGCAGGACCGGAGACGGCCGACCGGGCGCCGATCAGGACCGGGCGCCAGCCGTCGACCGTGCGGACCGCGCCGGGGAGGTCCTGCCACCCGGCGGCGCCGTGCACCTGCACGCCGCTCAGCACGACGCGGCCGCGGAACGGGAAGAGCGTCGACCCGGCGCGCTGCAGCTCGACGCCGGCCAGCCGGCAGACCTTGGCGAGGCAGGGCAGCTCGGCCTCCAGGGTGCGGTGCCCGACGCCCACGGGGCCGAGGACCACGGGGGTCGTACCTCCCAGCGCGCTGGGCTGGACGACGTCGGCGACGAGCACCGGCGCCTCGGGCGCGGCCATCGCCGGCACGTCGACCTCGACGCGCAACCGGTCGCCGGTCAGCAGCACGGGCGGGGCGTCGTCGCTGCCCAGGCGCGCCGTGAGGTCGGCCAGGGGCGCGGGGCCGAAGTCCGGTCGCCAGAAGGCCACGTGGGCGAAGCGGTCCCGCTGGACGCCCATCAGCAGCACCGAGGGGAGCCGGGTGAAGTCGGTCGCCGTGCTCACCGCGGCGACCTGCTGCCCGGTCGGGTCGATCCGGTCGACGACGGCGCCGAGGTCGGCGCCCGGCGGCACGCTGACCGTCAGGACCTGGGCGGCACCGACCTCGGTCCAGCCGCGGTCGTGCGCGTTGGCCCGGGCGACCGACCAGGCGTCCACGCCGAAGACCACGAGCCCGAAGGCCACGGTGAGCAGCAGGGCCAGCCGCAGCGTGCTCGGGCGCCGGCCGAGCTGCCGGACGGCGAGCATCGGCGCGACCCAGCCCCGGCGACGGGTGGGACCGTAGGCGGCGCGGCACAGCCCCGGCAGGACCCGCGAGCCCACGAGGGCCGCCACGAGGATGACGAGCCCGGGCGCGACCAGGGCGAGCGGCCCACGACCCGTGCCGCCGGCCGAAGGGCTCAGCAGGGCGACCAGGCCGGCCACGGCCACGGCGGCCACGGCGGCGTCGACCAGCCAGGACCGCGCCCGCACCCGTCGGGTCGCGCGTCTCCACTGCTCGACGACGGGTCGTCGCAGCGTCCGGGACGTGGCCAGGACGGCGCCGACCACCGCTCCCGCGCCGGCCCCCGCCGCCGCCCAGCCCGCGGCCGCGGTGACCACGACCTGGACACCGGGGGCGAGCTGCCAGCGAGCGAGCCCGACGGTCCAGGCCCAGGCCAGCAGGAAGCCGACCGGTACGGCCAGCAGCACCAGCAGCAGGGTGTCGAGCAGCCCGAACGCGACGGTCGCCCCGACGCCGACGCCGCGCAGCTTGGCCAGCGCCACCTCGGGGCCGCGGGCCTCCGCCGCGTTCGCGACGACGAGGAACAGCACCAGCCAGCACAGGACGAGCAGCTGGGTCTCCACCACGAGCACCGGGAGCCTCAACGCGCCGACGACGGCCTCGGCCTGCTGCAGCACCACGGCGGCGGCGGTGTCGCCCTCGACGCCGCTGGCGTCGAGGGTCGACCACGTCGCCACGTCCTGCTCGAGGGCCGCGACGTCGGTGACGCGGATCCGGCCCAGGTCGAGCTGGCGGTCCAGGACCGCCGCGGTCGACACGTCGGTGCCCTGGGCCTCCACCGTGTCCCGGGTGCCGAAGACCGTGTCCAGCCCCGAGGCGGCGGGTCCGGCGTACGCCGTGCCGGACGCCCCCGCGTACGCGCTGAAGTAGGGGTGCCCGCCCCAGAAGTCGCCGGCGGGGTCGAGCGGGACGTAGGTGCCGACGACCTGCGCCTGCTCGTTCCCGAGGCGGAGCGGCTGGCCGACCGGCCAGCTCTCGAGCGCGGCGGTCGACGCGCTCACCATGACCGTCCCGGCCTGGTCGGGGCAGGTCCCGGTGACCATCCGCACGTGGGCGCACATCCCGTCGCGCCACGCGAGCACCACCCCCTCGCCGGCCGCACGGGGAGTCACCCCTCCGAGCGTGGTCTGCAGGGCGACGACGGGTGGCCCGACCAGGCGCGCGAGCGTCGGTCGAGCGGCCAGCTTGGCGTCGTCCCGCTCCTGGACCTGGCGCACCGGGTCGTCGGAGACCGGTCCCGTGTAGTGGTCCGCGACCCCCCGTCCCGACGGCGCGCCCTGGGCCAGGGTGTCGCGGAGCACCGACTCCTGCGCGGCCCGCAGGAACAGCGGTCCGGTCACGGCGGCGCCCACGACGAGCGAGGCGACGACCAGCACGGCGAGCGACACCCAGCGGCGGAACCAGAGCCCCTGGAGGACCACACCCAGGTCGCGCCTCAACGTCTGGGCACCTAGGCCGTGCTCGGCCAGCGGGCGAGGTCCGCGGCGGCGTCGTAGGTCTCGCGCAGGAACCCCAGCAGCAGCCCCTCGGGGTCGCTCGCCTCCCGCACCGTGCGGTAGGGCAGCACGAACTCGCCGAGGTCGGGGTCGTACGCGGCCCCCGGGGTCTGCAGCGCCCGTTCGGCGAACCCGGCCGGCGCGGGGTAGGCGTACGCGTAGAAGAGGCCCTCCTCCCGCCCGCCGGGCCAGTAGCCGCAGCTCGAGAGCTCCGCGTCGTACGCGTCGCGCATGACGTGGTCGGGACAGTTCGGGATGCCGCCGGGATGTTCCGGGGCCGGGCGGCCGGAGAAGCGGGTCACCGCCAGGTCGAACGCCCCCCAGAAGAAGTGCACGGTGCTGGCCTTGCCCCGGAACTCCCCGCGGAACCTCGCCATCACGGTCCCGGCCGAGACCGTGGACCGCCAGAACGCGTTCACCGACGCGGGGTCGTACGAGGCGTGCACGGTGTCCTCGGCGAACGGGACCACCTCGGGCAGCTCCACGGGCACGGGGCTCATGGGCACCACGACGCCCAGCTCGTCCAGGTGCGTGCGGTACTCCGCGTAGAAGTCGGCCACGGTGCGCGGCTCGAGCCGCATCTCCCGCTGCTGCCCGTCGGTCGTCGTGAGCCGCAGCCGGTGCGCACAGAGGTCGAACGCCACCTCCAGGCCGCCGGCGTCGGTCGGCATCAGGCCGGTGGTCAACCCCGTGGCACCCAGGTGGGAGGTGATCCCCCACCAGTGGTTCAGCGGGGGAGCGAGGGCCAGCTTGGTCTTGCCCACGATCTGGGTCCACAGCTGGAGGGTGTCGCGCGTGTCCCGCCAGGCGGCGACCGGGAGCGCCGGCCAGCTCTGCTCGCGGTCGACGGCCATGCCGCTCAGCCTGTCAGACGCGGAGCCGACCCGGACGTCCGCTCCGCTGCGCTGGCTGGAGGTTCGTCACACCGCGATGCTGCCGCGCATCTCGAGGGCGATCTGCGCCGCGTCGAGGTTCGCCAACGCCTTCTCGAGGAGCTCGGCGTCGAACGTCCCGTGGTCACGCGCGTCGAGCAGCGCCGAGCGCTGCGCCGTCAGCATCGCGAGCCGGTGGGTCTTGGCCACCGTGAACGCCTCCTGCGTCGGTCCGAGGGGGGCGGGCGGAGCAGGGACAGCCTCCGTGCTGGTCCTCAGCAGGTCGGCGATGCGGGCCTGCTCGGCGTCGGCCTGCTCGGCGGCCGCGGCCGCGTCCACCGGTGGCGCGATGCGGCGCAGCAGCGGACCGATGGTGCCGCCCTGGAGGAGGAGCGACAGGGTGGCGACGGTGAAGGCGACGAGCACCAGGACCGAGCGCTGCGGGGTGTCCTCGGGCAGCGTCTGCGCCGCGGCCACGGTGACGGCCCCGCGCATGCCGGCCCACACGACGGCGGTGCCCTCGCGCCAGCCGAGCGGGGCGCGCTGGAAGTACTCGAGGTCGGCGACCGCCTGCGTGACCCGGAACGCGAACCGGTCGAGGGTGCGCTCGGACGCCTCGCGTCGGGAGCGGGGATTGGCCTCGCGGAACGTCTCCTGCCGGCCCTCGGGCGTGCCCATCCGTCCCTGCATGTCCTGCACGCGCGCCTGGAACGGCCCGGTGCGCCGGCTCCGGGCGGAGAGCACCCCGAGCAGCGGGGCGACGTACGCGGCCCGCACCAGGACGGTCAGCGCGAGCGCACCGACCGCGACGAGGACGGCCGTCCCGACGCCGGCGTGGTCGTTCTCGACGCTCGTCACGATCGCCTTGATCTGCACGCCCATGGTCAGGAAGACCGCGCCCTCGAGCACGAGCTCCACCGTGCGCCAGTTCTGGGCGTCCGAGAGCCGGTTCTGCGGCGAGAGGTGGCGCGGCGCGCGGACCCCGGTGGCGAGGCCGGCGACGACCGCCGCGACGAGCCCGGACGCCCCCAGGAGGCCGGTCGGGACGGCGGCCACGAAGGGCACCGCGAAGGAGATGACGGTGTTCACGGTCGGGTCGGTCACGCGCCGGCGCACGGCGAGGTTGAGCACGCCGACGAGGCCACCGATCACGACGGCGACGGCGACGGAGTACGCGAACGACCCGACCGCCCCCCAGAACGAGAAGGACATCGCCGTCGCCGCGGTCGCGGTGCGCAGCAGCACCAGGGCGGTCGCGTCGTTGAGCAGGCTCTCCCCGTCGAGCATGGCCACGACGCGTCGCGACACCGACGTCTGCTTGAGGATGGACGTCGCGACGGCGTCGGTCGGGCTCACGACCGCGCCGAGCGCGACGCCCCAGGCGAACCCCAGCCCCGGGACGACCAGGGAGAAGAACAGGCCGAGCAGCAGCGCGCTGCCGATGACCAGCACCACGGACAGGCCGCTGATGGCGCCGAACTCGCGCCGGAAGTTCATCGCCGGCATCGACACGGCCGAGGAGTAGAGCAGCGGGGGCAGGACGCCCTCGAGGATCCACTCCGGCTCGATGTGCACGGCCGCGAAGACCGGCAGGAAGCTTGCGCCGACGCCGATCGCGACCAGCACGAGCGGCGCGGCGATCCCGAGCCGCGGGCCGGCGACCGTCGCCGCCGCGATCACCACCAGGGCGGTGACGATCACCACGAGCAGCTCGGTCACCAGGTCAGACTGGCACCTCCCGGCCTGCTCCGCCCACGGCCCGGGCGGAGAAAGGACGCCCGCGATTGCGCGGGGACGCCTACGCTTCGGTGTGGTCTTCTCGCTGGTCTACTCGAGCACGACCGACCACGACTGGACCCAGGACGAGCTGGTCGGGCTGCTCGAGTGGAGCCGCGGCTGGAACCTCGACAGCGGTGTGACCGGGCTGCTGCTCTACCGGGACTGCGCGTTCATGCAGTTCCTGGAGGGCGACGAGGCGACGGTCCGCGAGCTGTTCGCCCGCATCAGCGCCGACCGGCGCCACCAGGACGTCGACCTCATGTGGTCCAACGAGACCGAGCGCCGCCGCTTCGCGGACTGGTCGATGGCGTTCCGCGAGATGGGGGACCACCCCGTGGCCGAGCTCGGCTACAACGACTCGCTCAACGACCCGTCGGACCGGCGCGGCGACGTGCTCGTCGACTTCCTGTCCATGTTCCGGTCGGTCTGACCCCCAGGCGAGAGGAGGTGATCGCGTGACCGTCCTTTCGACCATCGTCGGCGCCGTCGGCACGCGGCAGTCGGCGAGGCTGCAGGCCGCGCTCGCCACGCCGGCCCGGACGACGCGGGTGACCGTGGTGCTGGGCCGGGTGCTCGGTGCCGGTTTCCTCGTCTGCTTCCTCACCGGTCTCTACAGCCACTTCCTGCAGAACCCGCTGCCGTGGATGGTCTTCCCGACCTGGCCGACCGGCTTGTACCGGATCACCCAGGGGCTGCACGTGAGCGCAGGGATCGCGTGCATCCCGCTGCTGCTCGCGAAGCTGTGGACGGTCTACCCGAAGCTCTTCGCGTTCCCGCCGTTCACCACCGTGCTCGAGCTCCTGGAACGGCTCTCCGTCGCCGTCCTGGTGTCGAGCGCGCTCCTGCAGCTCGCGATGGGCCTGCTGAACACCTACCAGTGGTACCCCTGGGGTCCGTACTTCGCCTTCCGCGACGTGCACTACGCCCTGGCCTGGGTCATCATCGGCTCGGTCGCCCTGCATGTCGCGGTCCAGCTGCCCAAGATCGCCCGCTACTGGCGACGGGGGAGCGACCTCGCCCAGCCCCGGTCCGGACACGACGGGACGACTGCGCACCACGGCGAGCTCGAGTCGCCCGCTGCAGGGGACCGCTGACCATGGCCGACCACGGGAACGACCACGGGGACGTCGACCAGGACTCCACGGACGAGGCGGCACGCCGTACGGCCACCAGCCGGCGCGCGTTCCTGGGCACGGTCGGCGTGGCGACCGTCGGGCTGACGGCCGTGACCGCCGGGCAGAGCGTCGGCCTGCTGCACGTCACCAACCTCTTCGGCCCCCGGTCCCAGGGGGGCAGCCCCCAGCAGCTGCCCGTCAACCGGACCGCCGCGGGCGCGGCGGTGGAGGCCGCGGCCACGGACCCGGCATGGCGGCTGCACCTCGCCGGTGCCGCGTCGCTGGCGATGGACCGGACCGAGCTGAGCAGCCTGCCGCAGACCGCGGTCACGCTGCCCGTCGCGTGCGTGGAGGGGTGGAGCGTCAGCGCGCACTGGGTGGGGGTCCGGGTGCGCGACCTGATGGCCGCGGTCGACGCGTCGACCGGGGCACGTCTGCGCTTCACCAGCCTGGAGCCGAACGGCGTCTACCGGATCTCCGAGATGGGGCCCGAGTTCGCCCAGCACCCCACGACGCTGGTCGCGCTGCAGCTGAACGGGCAGACGTTGAGCCTCGACCACGGCTACCCCGCCCGCCTCATCGCGCCCGGCCGCCCGGGCGTGCTCCAGACGAAGTGGCTGAGCCGCATCGAGGTCGCCGGGTGAAGGTGCTGCGCTCGTTCGGTCTCGCCTGGGGTCTCGCCGCCGCGCTGGGGGTCCTCGTGTCGAGGACCGCGCTGACCCGGTACGCCGACCGGCTCCAGGCCCCGACCCGGATGCCGGCGGTGGCGCCCCCCACGGCGGAGCCGGCGCCCGACCCGGCCGTCCGGCGGGCCCGCGCGGTCGTCGGAGGCGTCGGGCTGCTCGTCCTGCTGACCGGGGTGTGGAAGGTCCTGCACGTCGTGCAGCCCGCCAGCTACGTCTGGCTCCTGGTCTGGCTCGGCGGCGCGGTCGTCCTCCACGACGCGGTCCTCGCTCCCGTGCTCACCCTGCTCAGGGCGGGCACGCACCGCGGTCTGCCCGCGCTGCCCGAGCCGGCGGTCGCGCTGGTGAAGGCGGGCTTTCTGGTGGGCGGGCTGCTGGTGCTGGTCGTCGTCCCGGAGATCTGGGCCCAGCACCTCGGCCCCCTCAACCCCACCGTCCTGCCCGGCAGCTACGCCCGCCGGCTGCTCGTGGCCCTCGTCGTCGTCGCCGCCGTGACCCTGACCGGTGTGGCCGTCGTCCTGCGCCGCTCCCGGGCGAGTGGCCCGGGTGAGGCTCCTTCCCGTTCGGTCCGATAGCCGAGGCGGACCGGTGTTATAGTTTATCCCTCAACTACTTCTAGGAGTTCCCGTGCCGACCACCAAGGTCACGATCGTCTACTACTCGCAGACCGGAACCGTCGCCGCCATGGCCGCACGCCTGGCCAAGACCGCCGGTGACCAGGGCGCCGAGGTGCGGCTGCGTTCCGTGGGTCGCGACGGCAGCGAGGCGCCCGCGGGTGAGCCCGCGCGTCCGACCGCCGACGACATCGTGTGGGCCGACGTGGTCCTCCTCGGCTCGCCCACCCGCTACGGCAACATCGCCGGGCGGCTCAAGGTCTTCCTCGACGGTCTCGGTGCGCAGTGGGCCCAGGGCCAGCTGGCCGACAAGGTCTACGCCGGCTTCACGTCCAGCCAGACCGCGCACGGCGGCCAGGAGACGACGCTCCTCGCGCTCTACAACACGGTCATCCACTTCGGCGGCATCCTCGTCACCCCGGGCTACACCGACGGCTCGAAGTTCGTCGACGGCAACCCGTACGGCGTCAGCCACGTCACCGGCCCGGGCAACGACATCCCGCTGGACGACGTCGCCTACACCGCGCTCGACCACATGGTCACCCGCACCATCACCATCAGCCGTCGGCTGAACGCCTGATCCCACCCGGGGTCCGAGGTCGGTGACGCCGACCTCGGACGGGGCGCCCGCGCGCGACCTCGCTCGACGACGACCGGACCGGGCTGCTGGCAGCCCGGTCTTGTCACGTGATCATGGACCGGCGATGCTTCCACCCATGGCGACGACGAGCGGGGCCGGCACGCGCAGGAGCCCGGCGGCCCAACAGCTGAGCAGCCCGGGCAGCGCGATCCGCTCGACCCCGATCGGCGACTACGGCTTCCTCAGCGACGGCGAGGTGTCCGCGCTGCTCTCCCCGAACGGCGCCATCGAGTGGATGTGCCTCCCGCGCTTCGACTCCGGCAGCGTCTTCGGCCGGATCCTGGGCCGCGGCGCGGGCGCCTTCCGTGTCGCCCCGGAGGACGTGCTCGTCCCCGCGGAGATGCGCTACCTGCCCGGCACGATGATCATCGAGACGAGCTGGGGCACCCCGACCGGCTGGATCATCGTCCGCGACGCCCTGGTGATCGGTCCGTGGCACCACGAGGACGACCGCTCCAAGACCTACCGCCGCACGCCCAACGACTACGAGGCCGAGCACATGCTCGTGCGCACCATCCGCTGCGTCTCCGGCGAGGTGCAGACGACGATGGACTGCGAGCCGGTCTTCGACTACGGCAGGAACCACGCGTCCTGGAGCTACAACGACGCGGGCTACCACTCGGGCACCGCGAGGGCGGAGGGCGAGCCCGTCACCGTCACCCTGACCAGCGACATGAGGCTCGGGTTCGAGGGCGGCCAGGCCAGCGCACGCACCCTGCTCAAGCAGGGGGACACCCGGTTCGTCTGCCTCTCCTGGGGCGGGGCGGTCCCCGTGCGGACCTATCAGGAGGCGTACGACAAGCAGGTCTGGACGGCGCACCACTGGCAGCACTGGCTCGCCCGCGGCCGCTTCCCGGACCACCCCTGGCGGGGGTACCTGCAGCGCTCGGCCCTCACCCTGAAGGGGCTGACCTACGCACCGACGGGCGCGATCGCGGCGGCGGGCACGACCTCGCTGCCGGAGACGCCCGGCGGGAACCGCAACTACGACTACCGCTACACCTGGATCAGGGACGCGACCTTCGCGCTGTGGGGGCTGTACTCGCTCGGCTTCGACTGGGAGGCGATCGACTTCTTCTCCTTCATCGCCGACCTCGTGGCCGACGAGCAGGACATCCAGATCATGTACGGCATCGGCGGCGAGAAGAAGCTGACCGAGCGGGAGCTGGACTGGCTCCCCGGGTACGCGGGCTCGAGGCCCGTCCGGGTCGGCAACGCCGCCTACGCCCAGCAGCAGCACGACGTGTGGGGCGCGCTGCTCGACTCGGTCTACCTGCACTTCAAGGCCGCGGACCACCTCGACAGCCGGATCTGGGGCATCCTCGACGCCCAGGTCACCGAGGCGCTCAAGCACTGGCGCGAGCCCGACGCCGGCATCTGGGAGGTGCGCGGCCCGCTGCAGCACTTCACCTCGTCCAAGATCATGTGCTGGGTGGCGGTGGACCGGGGGGCGAAGATCGCGCGGATGACGGGGGAGGACGGCAAGGCGGCCGAGTGGGAGCTCGCCGCGAGCGAGATCAAGGACGACATCCTCGCGAACGGGGTCGACGAGCGCGGCGTGCTCACCCAGCACTACGGGACGACCGCGCTGGACGCCTCCGCGCTGCTGGCCCCGCTGGTGCGCTTCCTGCCGCCGGACGACCCGATCATCCGCAGCACGGTCCTGGCCATCGCCAAGGAGCTGACGGTCAACGGGCTGGTCCTGCGCTACCGGGTCGACGAGACCGACGACGGCTTCAGCGGCGAGGAGGGCAGCTTCACCATCTGCTCGTTCTGGCTCGTGTCGGCGCTGTGCGAGATCGGCGAGTACGACCGCGCCCGCAAGCTCTGCGCCCGGCTGCTGTCGTACGCCGGGCCGCTCGACCTCTACGCCGAGGAGATCGACGCGCACTCCGGCCAGCACCTGGGCAACTTCCCCCAGGCGTTCACCCACCTGGCGCTGATCAACGCGGTGCTGCACGTGATCAAGCTCGAGGCGGAGCACCAGCACATCGCGTCGGGCGCGTGGGCCGGTTCCGTCGACGCGCCCGACGTCCCCGCGGGCCAGGACGAGTCCGACGGCGAGGACGTGCCGGACGCGTAGGTCCGCGCTCCTGCCCCGGAGCGGGGCCCGGCGCCCGGGGGCTGCTGCTAGCCGTTGGCCAGGGCGGCCGGGCCGTCGCCACGGCGGATGTCGACGACGTGCCCGGTCTGCTCCGCCAGCAGGACGTCGAGCGACTGCCGGGCGACCTCCTCCGACGACAGCAGGGTGCCCGCCGGCTCCTCGCCGAAGGCCTTGGTGCGCATCGGCGTACCGGTGCGTTCGGGGTTGATGCAGTTGACCCGCACCGCCCCGGCCCACTCGTCGGCGAGCGCCTGGGTCAGGTTCACCACGGCCGCCTTCGCGGAGGAGTAGAGCGAGTAGCCCGACCGTCCGCGGGTGTAGGAGGACGACGTGAAGAGCAGCAGCGACCCGCCCGTCGCCGCCAGGTGCGGGTAGAACTCCTGGGCGACGAACACCGGCGCGAGGTAGTTGACGTCCGTCGCGGCGTAGATCGTCTCCTCGGTCAGCTCGGTGAGCTCGCCGCGCGGCAGCATCCCCGCGGCGTTGACCACGAAGTCGATCCGCCCCGTCTCCTCCAGCACCGTCCGCGCCGCCTCGACGACGTCGGCGCGGCGCTCGACGTGGGTGCCCGTCGACGAGCGCGAGAACGTCCGGACCGTGGCGCCGTACGACTCGGCGAGCGTCGCGATGTCGCCGCCGATGCCGTACGAACCACCGAAGACGACGAGGGTGCGCCCGGCGAGCGCCGCGCGGTAGCCGTCCTCGTCCAGCGGCGAGGGCACGTCGGCGGAGGTGAGCTGGAAGAGCTTGTCGGCGATGTAGACGTCGATCGGCTCGGTGACCTTCATGTTGCGCTCGTGACCGGGCACCACCGTGACCGGGACCTCGGGCAGGTAGCGCAGCACGACGGTGCAGTCGTCGGTGGCGCTGAAGTTCGGGTCCAGCGCGGCGTTGGCGTACGCGGCGCGGATGGTGGAGAGGCGGAAGCTCTGCGGGGTCTGCCCGCGGCGGAGCAGGTGGCGGGGCAGCACGTCGGAGATGGTGCCGTCGGTCGCGTCGACCGAGATCACCGTGTCGGCCGAGGGGATGGCGGTGTCGACGGCCTGGTGCGTCTGCAGCGCCTCGACGTTCGCCGCGATGATCGTCTGCGAGACGAGGGGGCGGACGGCGTCGTGCAGCAGGACGTTGCACTCCTGCTCGCCGAGCGCGGCGAGCGCGGCGGCCGTGGTGTCGTTCCGGGTGCCGGCGCCCTCGAGGATCTGGGTGACCTTGTCGTAGCCGCCCTGCCGCACGATCGCCCGGATCTCGTCGAGGTAGCCCGGCGTCATCATCACGAAGATCTCGTCGACCAGCGGCGAGGCCTGCATGGTCGCGATCGTGTGCTCGATGATCGGCTTGCCGGCGATCTTGATCAGCTGCTTGGGGATGTTGAGGCCGACGCGGGTGCCGGTACCGCCGGCGAGCACGACGGCCACGTTGCGCAATCTGTCCACCGCCCGAACCTTAGGCCACCACCCGCCCGACGGCGGAACCTCGCTCCGGCCCGTCGGAGGTGGCGCAGACCTCTCAGGGGCGGGCCATCGCCGCCAGGACGCGCGTGGCGCTGGTCCCCAGACCCAGCCGTTCGGTGAGGGCGGCGAACCGCTCGGGGTCGACCGGTGCGGCGGGCAGCACGAGGTCGTCGAGGGTCACGCCGAGGTCCAGGTCGCGGGCGACGGCCACCACCTCCGGGGCGACGGCGAGGTAGTCGATGGCCGTGTGGAGCTTGGCCCGCACCGAGGGGCTGACTCGGGTCTCGGGGGCGCTGGCGGCGGCGAGGATGCCGGCCAGGTCGCCGTACGAGTCGATCAGGCTGGCCGCCGTCTTGTCGCCGATGCCCGAGACCCCGGGCAGACCGTCGGACGCGTCGCCGCGCAGGGTCGCGAAGTCGACGTACGCCGCGGCGGGCACCCCGTAGCGCGCCCGCACCCAGGCGTCGTCGACCTGCTCGTGCTTGCCCACGCCCCGGGCGATGTAGAGCACACGCACCTCTCGTGCGTCGTCGACGACCTGGAAGAGGTCCCGGTCGCCCGTCACCACGTCGACCGGGATCGGCAGCGTCGTCGCGAGCGTCCCGATGACGTCGTCGGCCTCGTAGCCGTCCGCGCCGACCATCGCAAGACCGAGGGCGGTGAGCACCTCCCGGATCCACGGCACCTGGGTGGCGAGATCGGCGGGGGCGGACTCGCCGTCGGTGTCGGTCGAGGTGGACATCTCCGTGATGACGCTGGTCGCGCCGGAGGTGGCCGGGGTCGCACCCGCGACCCGGTGCGCCTTGTACGACGGCAGCAGGGCGACCCGCCAGGCCGGTCGCCAGTCGTTGTCCCAGCAGCACGCCACGTGGGTCGGGGAGTAGACGTCGACCAGCCGGGCAACGAAGTCGAGCAGCCCGCGCACCGCGTTGACCGGCAGCCCGTCCGGCGTCCGCAGGGAGTCCGGAACCCCGTAGAACGCACGGAAGTAGAGCGAAGCCGTGTCCAAAAGCAAAATCTTTCGCGTTCGCACGGTTTGATCCTGGCACGATGCAGCCATGGAGCAGCTGGACCAGCGCATCCTCGCGCTGCTGACCAGGGACGGCCGGATGTCCTACACCGACATCGGCAAAGAGACCGGGCTCTCCACCTCCGCCGCCCAGCAGCGGGTCCGCCGCCTCGAGCAGCGCGGGGTGATCAAGGGCTACCGCGCCGTGCTGGAGCCCGCCGAGCTCGGGCTGCAGGTGACGGCCTTCGTCGCGATCAAGCCCTTCGACCCCAGCGCGGCCGACGACGCACCCGAGCGCCTCTCGCACCTCGACGAGGTCGTGTCCTGCTACTCCGTCGCCGGCGACCCCAGCTATCTGCTCAAGGTCCAGGTCGGGAGCATGACCGACCTCGAGTCCCTGCTCGCCCGGATCCGCGCCGACGCCGGCGTCTCGACGCACACCACGACGGTGCTGTCGGTGCCGTACGAGGACCGCGCGCCCTTTTGATGGTCTCCGCCTCGTGTGGTCTGTCCTCGCTCCGCTCGGACGCGCTCGACGCTCCAACCCGCCGCCTTCCTCCTTCCTCGTGACGCCGCCGCTCCTTCCAGCGCGGGTCACGTCCGTCGTTCGCGGCGACGTCACGAACCAGTCGTCCAGGCGGCGGCGCGCCGGTCGGCGGTGGTCAGCCACGTTCGCCGAGCTTGTCGAAGAGCCACTCGCGCGAATGGCACTCTTACGGGCGTGATCCTGCACGGCGGCCTCGTGGTCGTCCCTGGCCGTCCACCCGTCCCGGCGATCGCCCTGGGCGGGGGGCGGGTGGTCGCGGTCGGCACGCTCGAGGAGGTGCGGGCGGCGGGGACGAAGGGTCCCGAGGTCGACCTCGAGGGGCGGCTGGTGACGCCGGCGTTCGTCGACGCCCACGTCCACGCCGTGCAGAACGGGCTGGTGGTGGCGGGGCTGGACCTGCACGACGTCACCTCGCTCGAGGACCTGCTGCAGCGGGTGCGCCGCTACTCCGACCGGGACCCGGGCCGCGGCGTCGTCCTCGGGCAGGGCTGGGACGAACGGTCCTGGCCCGACCCCCGACCGCCGACGCGTGCGGAGCTCGACGAGGCCGGAGGGGGGCGGGCGGTCTACCTCGCCCGCGTCGACGTGCACTCGGCCGTGGTGTCCACCGGGCTGCTGTCGGCGATGCCCGACGTCCACGGTCTGGTCGGCTACCGCCCCGACGGCCTGCTCAGCCAGGACGCGCACCACGCCTGCCGGGGCCAGCTGGACCTCCTGACCACCGACGCGGAGCGACGTTCCGCCGCCGCGACGACCCTGAGGCTCGCCGCCGCGCTGGGTGTGGGGGAGGTGCACGAGCTCGGCGGCCCGCACCTGGGGCCGCTGGCCGACCTCACCCGGACGGTCGAGGCGGGCCGGGCGGTCGGCATCGGCGTCGTGGGCTACTGGGGCGAGCTGAGCAGCGGCGCGGCGTTCGCGCGGATGGCGGAGGTCGGCGCACGGGGTCTCGCCGGCGACCTGTGCGTCGACGGGGCGATCGGGTCGCGGACCGCGGCGCTCGCCGACGACTACACCGACGCACCGGGCCGGGGAGCCCAGTACCTCGACCTGGACGCGGTCACCGAGCACCTGCGGGCCTGCACCGAGCGTGGCGTCAGCGGTGGGTTCCACTGCATCGGCGACGCCGGGGTGTCGACCGCGGTCGAGGGCCTGCGCAGGGTCGAGGAGCAGCTGGGCACCGGGCGCGTCCGGGCCGCCCGCCACCGCCTCGAGCACGTCGAGATGGTCGCGGCGGCCGACCTGCCGGTGCTCGCCCGGCTGGGCGTCACGGCGAGCGTGCAGCCGGCGTTCGACGCAGCCTGGGGAGGGGCGGACGAGCTCTACGCCCAGCGGCTCGGTGCCCGGGCCGCGTCCATGAACCCCTTCGCGTCCATGCTGCGCGCCGGGGTGCCCGTGGCGTTCGGGACGGACACCCCGGTGACCGCGGTGGCGGGATGGGCGATGGTGCGTGACGCCGTGCACCACAGCCGGCCCGACGAGCGGCTGGACGTCGCCTCGGCCTTCGCGTGCGCGACGGTCGGTGGTCGCGTGGCGGCCGGGGACGACGCGGCCGGCACCCTGGTGCCGGGTGCGGCGGCCCACCTGGCGGTCTGGGAGGTCGAGCGTGACCTGCTCGACCTGCAGACGGGACTGCCGCGACTGGCTCCCGGGGACGCGCTCCCAATCTGTGCGGCGTCGGTCGTCGGCGGCAGGTCCGCGTACGACGAGGGTCTGCTCGCCGGCTTCTGCTGACCGGTCCTGTCGCCCGGCCCCGGTACCCTCGCGGTGTGCGGCGGGGGATCGAGGCTTCGTGGGCGGTGCTGGCGGGGGTGGCCGCCGGGCTGGCGTGGCAGCCGGTCGGCCTCTGGCCGCTGCTGCTCGTCGGGGTGCCGGCCCTCACGCTGCTGGCCCGTGGTCGCCGACCACGGCGGGCGTTCGGCCTGGGCTACCTCTTCGGCCTCGCGTTGCTCGCGGTCACGATCTCCTGGGTGCACGTCCTCGGCTGGTGGGTCGCTGCGCTGCTCATCGTCTTCATGGCCCTCTTCTTCGGCGTGCTCGGCGTCGCGCTCTCGCTGGTGACCCGGCTGCGCTGGTGGCCCGTGCCGGCCGCGGCGTGCTGGGTGGCCGTCGAGCTGGCGTACTCGTCCGTGCCGTTCGGCGGCTTCGGCTGGACCCGCCTCGCCTACGCGGCGGTCGACACCCCGCTCAACGGCTGGTTCCCGCTCGTCGGGGTCGCCGGGGTCAGCTTCCTGGTCGCGCTCGTCGGGCAGGTCGTGGCCTGGGTGGTGCTGCTCGTCCTCGAGCGGCGACCGCGCGTCTGGTCCCGGGCCCTGCCGGTCGTCCTCGTCCTCGCTGCGCTGCTGGTCGCCGGTCTCGGGCTGCGGTCGTTCCAGGTCGAGCCGCTCGCCGGCCGCGAGGGTTCGGTGACCGTCGGCATCGTCCAGGGCAACGTCCCGGGCCGTGGCATCGAGGCCCTCGGCCGTGCGCGCACCGTCACCAACAACCACCTGTCCGAGAGCGTGGACCTGATGGCCCGAGCGCGGCTCGGGCAGACGCCGGTGCCCGACTTCCTGCTGTGGCCGGAGAACTCGACCGACATCGACCCGCTGCTCGACCCGGTGACCCGGGCGACCGTCGCCGGTGCGGCGGCGGTGGCCGGCGTGCCCATCCTCGTCGGCGCGGTCACCGAGGGGCCGGGTCCCGACGAGCGGCAGACCACCGCGCTGTGGTGGGACCCGCTGCGCGGCCCGCTGGCGACCTACCACAAGCGCAACCTCGTGCCGTTCGGCGAGTGGATCCCGTTCCGTGACCAGCTCCTGCCGGTGGTGCCGATCCTCCGCGAGGTCGGGGCGCAGTCGGTCCCGGGCACCGAGCCGGGTGTGCTGAGCGTCCCGCTCGGCGACCGCACGCTGAAGGTCGGCGACGTCATCTGCTTCGAGCTCGCCTACGACGCCACCGTGCACGAGACGCTGACCCGCGGTGCGCAGGTGCTGATGGTGCAGAGCAACAACGCCACGTACGGCGGTACCGGGCAGATCGAGCAGCAGTTCGCCATCACCCGCGCCCGGGCGATGGAGTCGCGCCGTGAGATCGCCGTCGCGACCACGAACAGCGTCTCGGGCTACATCGACCGGGACGGACGGGTCGTGGCGCGGACGTCGGAGTTCACCTCCGCCGGGTTCGTGGAGACGATGCCGCTGCGCTCGAGCCTCACCCCCGCCGTGGTGCTGGGTGCCTGGCCCGCGTACCTGCTCGCGCTGCTCGCTCTCGGCTCCGTCGTGGCGGCCGGCCGACGGCGCCCCGTACGCCACAATGGTCCGCGCCCGGAGGCCGTCGAGACCTCCGTCCCTGCTTCTCCGACGAAAGAGCCGATCCGTTGAGCGTCCCGACCGCCAGCAACACCGCCGCGGCCGCCGGTCCCGACTACGGGCGGGTGCTCGTGATCATCCCGACCTACAACGAGTCGGAGAACATCGACACGATCGTCGGCCGGCTGCGCCGTGCGGTGCCCGCGGCCGAGGTGCTCGTCGCCGACGACAACTCGCCCGACGGCACCGGGCTGATGGCCGACGCGCTGGCTGCCCGGGACTCCAACGTCCACGTGCTGCACCGGCTCGGCAAGGAGGGGCTCGGGATGGCCTACCTCGCCGGGTTCCGGTGGGGCCTGGAGCGCGGCTTCGACGTCCTCATCGAGATGGACGCCGACGGTTCGCACCAGCCCGAGCAGCTCCCGAAGCTCCTGCAGGCGCTCGGGCCCAAGAACGCCCGCCTCGCCGACCTGGTCCTCGGGTCCCGCTGGGTGCGGGGCGGCCGGGTCGTCAACTGGCCGAGGTCGCGCGAGGTGCTGTCGCGGGGCGGCAACCTCTGGACGCGGGTGGCCCTGGGGGTGCCCCTCAAGGACGCGACCGGCGGCTTCCGGGTCTTCGACCGCGCCACCCTCCTCGGCATCGGCCTCGACGACGTGGCCTCGGCAGGCTACTGCTTCCAGGTGGACCTCGTCTGGCGTGCGGTCAAGCAGGGCTACCGGGTCGTCGAGGTGCCCATCACCTTTGTCGAGCGGCAGTACGGTGACTCCAAGATGAGTCAGCGCATCGTCGTCGAGGCGCTGCTGCGCACCACGGCCTGGGGAGCCAAGCACCGGGCCGCGCAGCTGCGGGACCTCGTGCGGCGCCGGAAGCAGCCCGAGCTGACGTGACGAGGGGCGGGAGCCGAGGATGAGGCTGCGGAGCGGGTGGCCGCTGGCGCTCTTCGTCGTGCTGCTGGTCGCCGTGCCGATCTTCGAGGTCTACGTCCTCGTCCAGGTCGGGCAGCGGATCGGTGCCTTCCCGACGATCCTCGTCCTGGTTATCGAGGCCGTCCTCGGCGCCTGGTTGACGCGGCGCGAGGGTGCCCGCGCGTGGCGTGCCCTGGACGGAGCGTTCCGCGGCGGGCGGGTCCCGACCGGCGAGCTCGCCGACGCGGCGCTGGTCCTGGTCGGCGGCGTGCTGCTGATGCTGCCCGGCTTCGTGACGGACGTCCTCGGCCTGTTCTTCCTGATCCCCTTCACCCGCCCGTTGGCGCGCAAGGTGCTGGCCTTCTTCGTGGCGCGGCGCCTGAGCCGCGCCGGCCTCGTCCCGAGCGCATACGGGCCGGTCGGGTCGTCCGGCCGCGGCGCGGTCGTCGAGGGCGAGGTCGTCCCCGACGACGGCACGACCGTGACCGTCACGCCCGACCAGATCGAGTCCGGCCGCCCGTCGACCTGAGGCCGCCGCCTCGCCGTCTGCTCGCCCCTCGGGTCGGTGTCCGTCACCCGGCTGTCCCAGGACTTTCACGTGGTGAAACACCTGAGACGCCGACTGGTTCAACCAGCCCGTGGAAGACACCGGAGACGCAAGAACCGCCCCGGACCAAGGTCCGGAGCGGTTCGGGGTCTGCGTGGAGCAGAAGGTCAGGCGGTCTTCTTGGACGGCCGCGCGGAACGCGTGAACGCGGTCGAACCCAGCTCGCCGGCGCGCAGCAGCGTCAGACGCTCGGCCAGCAGCTCTTCGAGCTCGGGGATCGAGCGACGCTCGCGCAGCATGTCCCAGTGCGTACGCACCGGCTTCTCTTCCTTGGCCTCGGGACGGTGGCCGTCCGAGCGGAGCGACTCGGCGCCGCAACGGGGGCACTCCCACAGGGACGGGATCTCGGCCTCGGCGGAGAACACCATCGTGAAGTGGTGCTGACGCGCGCAGTCGTACCCGACCTCTTGCCGGGCGGCGAACTCGACGCCGGCCTCGTCCTCGAAGCTCTTCGACCCGAGCCCGGTGCCGCGCAGTGATCGATCGGCCATGAGTGCAACCTTCCTGAAGAACAAAGAGGCCACGATCGGCCTCACGGGGTCTAACTGACGAGGGCGGCGTTATGTTCCGCCGCGCGCGGTGGGATGACTCGCGTCATGGCCAGAGCCCCCGCCGCCAGCACCAACGCGATACCCACGATACCGACCCGGTCGGAGAACAAGGCTGAGAACAGGGCGAACAGTCCGGGAGCGAGGAACGAGGCCGCCCGCCCGGTCGTCGTGTAGAGGCCGAACATCTCGCCCTCGCGCCCCTTCGGGGCGACCCTGGCCAGGAACGAGCGGGAGCTCGCCTGGGCCGGTCCCACGAACAGGCACAGGGCCAGGCCGAACACCCAGAAGAGCGGCGTGCCGCGGACGAAGAGCAGCACCACGCAGGCCACGACCAGCCCGAGCAGGGACACCATGATGATCCGCTTCGGCCCGACGACGTCCTCCACGCGGCCCAGCACGAGCGCGCCGAGCGCCGCCACGACGTTCGCCGCGACCCCGAAGACCAGCACGGTCGACTGGGCCATGCCGTACACGCTGACGGCGAGGATCGCGCCGAAGCTGAACACCGCGGCCAACCCGTCCCGGTAGAGGGCGGAAGCGATGAGGAAGCGGACCGCGTTCGGGTCGCGTCGCCACAGGCCGCGGACGTCGCGCACGAGCAGCCGGTAGCTGTCGAGCAGCCCGACCCGGCGCTGCGCAGGCCCGGGCGGCACCTCGGGGACCGCGAAGAAGACGGCCGAGCCGAAGCAGAGGAACCAGACGGCCGAGAAGACCGCCACCGCACGGATCTCGAGGCCGCCGTCCCCGGTGACGCCGAACCAGCCGACCTCGGGCGCGATGAAGCCGTAGTAGCAGATCAGCAGCAGGAAGATGCCGCCGAAGTAGCCCATCGACCAGCCGAAGCCGGACACGCGCCCGACCGTGGCCGGGGTCGACACCTGCGGCAGCATCGCGTTGTAGGAGACACCCGCGAACTCGTTGAAGATCCCGCCGGCAGCGAGCAGCACCAGCGCGAGCCACAGGTACGACGGCTCGTCGCGGACACCGGACATCGCCAGCATCACGACGAAGACGAACACCGACCAGATCGCGAGGTTGCGCCGGCGGTGGCCGCCGGCGTCGGAACGCTGACCGGTGACGGGCGCGACGAGCGCGATGAGCAGGCCGGCGACCGCGGTCGAGAGGCCGATCCACGTGTTGGCCGTGAACCCGCCGGGGCGGGCGTCGCCGACCACGCCGCGCACCACGTACGGGCCGAAGACGAAGGACACGATGACCGCGTTCCAGGAGGACGAGCCCCAGTCCCACATCGACCAGGCCAGCACGCGCCACCGGGCGACGGGTACGGCGGTCGGCTCCTCGGTGGCGGTGGTCACGACCACAGCCCCCGCCCGACCAGCACGTCCTTGAGGGTGTCGGGCCGGTCGGTGAAGATGCCGTCCACCCCGAGGTCGACGAGCCGCTCGATGGTCGGCTGGTCGTCGACCGTCCACACGTGCACCTGCTTGCCGCGCCGGTGCGCCGCGCGGACGAGGCCCGGCGTGGTGATGCGCACCGTCCGCCGGCCGACCCTGGCGCTGAGCGGCACCTGCAGGGCGGGTGCCGGCGAGTCGAGCACCCGGGTCAGCCACGGGACGAAGCGGTGCAGCACGACCCCGCGGGAGCTGACCGCGGTCGGGACGCGCACGCCGAGGCGGCGGCGGAGCCGGTGCAGCCGGGTGGGGGAGAACGAGCTGACGCACACCCGGTCGAACGCGTCGTGGGCCCCGATGACGTCGGCCAGCAGGTCGACGGCCGGGTCGGCCTTGGCGTCGACGTTGAACCGCGCCGCGGGGAACGCCTCGAGCAGCTCGGCGAGGGTCGGGATCGCGTCGCGCCCTCCGATCCGGACCTCGACGAGCTCGGCGGCCGTGCGTTCCGCCACGGCTCCGGAACCGTTCGTCACCCGGTCGAGCAGCGGGTCGTGGAAGGCGAGCAGGCCACCGTCGGCGGTCGCGTGGACGTCGGTCTCGAGGTAGCGGTAGCCCAGCGCGACGGCCTCGGCGAAGGCGTGCCGGGTGTTCTCCCGCCCGACGTTCGGGGCGTACGCGGCACCCCCGCGGTGGGCGAAGGCGAGGAACGGCGCGTCGAAGAAGGCGTACTCGGCGGCGCGCACGCCGTCATCATGTCAGCCGTGGGTCACGGGCAACGGACGTCAGCCGGGGATGTCCACCCCGGGCAGGGCCGCGAGCACACGGTCGACCTCGAACGGGATCCAGGCCGGCGGGCCGACGAGGGCGAGGTAGCCCCAGCCGAACAGGGCGCAGGCCCCCAGGAAGAGCACCCAGGACACGGCCTTCTTGCGCCGGCTCCAGCCGCGGAAGACGTGCAGCGCGTGCTTGAACCGCAGCATCAGCCGGTGCGCCCAGTGGAACTCGCTGGCCCACACGGCGAGGCCGCCGAGGATGAGCGGGATGCCGCCCGGTCCGGGGAGCCAGCCGGTGGCGAGCCCCAGCAGGATCAGCAGCAGACCGATGGCGGCGACGATGCAGCGGTAGACGCGGAGCTGGTGCGGGTTGGCCCGGATCCGCCGCCGCCACGCCCAGCGGTCCTCGCGAGCGACCCGGAGGTGGTCGTCGGCCCCCTCGGGTGCCGGGGTGCCCGCCGCTGCTCGCGGGCCGGGCCGGGCCTGTTCGTCGACCCAGCCGGACATGCAGACACCCTACGGTCGTCGTGCAAGACACGCCGAGGGATCGACAACTTGTCGTACCGGTCCCTTCGGACGCGTCCGCGCCGTCCCCGCGGAACCGCCAGACTGTGACCGGTCAACCCCTGCTCGCACCCCGGAGGTCTCGTGCCCGTCGTCGTCACTGCTGTGTTCCACCCCGTCCCGGGTCGCAAGGACGACCTCGTCGAGGCGTTCCGGGCCACCATCCCGGACGTGCACGCCGAGGCCGGGTGCCTGCTGTACGCGATCCACGACGCCGACGACGGCACGATCACGATGATCGAGAAGTGGGAGTCGGTCGCCGACCTCGACGCCCACGGGTCAGGCCCCGCCGTGGCCGCGCTGGGGGCGGCGACCAAGGACCTCCTCACCGGGCCCGCGACCGTCGTCCGGATGACGCCGATCCCGGTCGGCGACGCCGCCCCGGGCCAGCTCTGAGCCTGAGAGAGCCGGTTCGCCGATGACGACGATCCTCTCCATCCAGTCCTCCGTCGCCTACGGGCACGTCGGCAACAGCGCGGCGACGTTCCCGCTGATGCGGATGGGCGTCGAGGTGTGGCCGGTCATCACCGTGCACTTCTCGAACAACACGGGGTACGACTCGTGGCGCGGCCCGCTGCTGACGGCGGACGACGTGCGCGACGTCGTCCGCGGGATCGACGAGCTCGGGGTGCTGGGGGAGTGCGACGCCGTCCTGTCGGGCTACCAGGGCGCGGCCGACAGCGGCACGGCCATCCTGGAGGCGGTCGCGCTGGTCCGGAGCCGCAACCCCGCCGCGCTCTACTGCTGCGACCCGGTGCTCGGGGACGTGGGCCGCGGCTTCTTCGTGGCGCCGGGCATCCCGGAGCTGATGCGCGACGCCGTGGTCCCGCACGCCCAGGTGATCACACCGAACCAGTTCGAGCTGGAGTTCCTGACCGGTCGGTCGGTGCGGTTGCTGGCCGACGTGGTCTCGGCCGCGCAGGCGGCGCGCGACCTCGGGCCCGAGACCGTGCTGGTCACCAGCGTCGACGTCGACGACCTCGATCCCGGCACGCTGGACCTGGTCGTCGCGACCGGCTCGGGCACCTGGCGGGTGACGACGCCCCGGCTCGACGGGATCTTCCAGGGTGCCGGGGACCTCACCGCGGCCGTGTTCCTGGCCCGGCTGCTGCAGACCGGTGACCCCGCCGACGCGGCGGCGTGGACCGCCTCGGTCGTCTTCGGCGTCCTCGACGCGACGCGACGTTCCGGTCGGCGGGAGCTTCAGCTGGTGGACGCCCAGGACGAGCTGGTGAGCCCCACCCACCGCTTCGAGGCCGTACGCCTCATGTAGCCCTTGGCCCCGGGCGAGCGGTGTGAGCCTGGACCACCACCGGATCGGGCGCCTCTGCCTGGCCGACCGGACGGGTACGACAACGTTCTTCCGTCGTGCCCGGAGGGAGGAAGGCAGAGGGTCGGAGCCCGGTCCGCGCCGGAGCGAAGCGGAGGCAACTAATCTCTGAACACCTCGATGTCCGCGCCGAGCAGGTTGAGCCGGTTGGCCAGGTCCTCGTAGCCGCGGTTGATGACGTACACGTCGCGCAGCACCGACTCGCCGCGGGCGGCCAGCATGCCGAGCAGGATGCAGACGGCCGGCCGGAGGGCGGGCGGGCACACGACCTGGGTCCCGCGCCAGCGCGTGGGGCCCTCGACGATCACCCGGTGCGGGTCGAGGAGCTGGACCCGCGCACCGAGGCGGTTGAGCTCGGTGAGGTAGATCGCGCGGTTCTCGTAGACCCAGTCGTGGATGACGGTCTTGCCCTCGGCGCTGGCCGCGATGACCGCGAAGAACGGCAGGTTGTCGATGTTGAGCCCGGGGAACGGCATCGGGTGGATCTTGTCGATCGGGGCGTGCAGCACCGACGGCTTCACCGTGAGGTCCACCAGCCGGGTGTGCCCGTTCGCGGCGACGTACTCGGTGCCGAGGTCGAACTCGAGCCCCATCTCCTCGAGGACGGCGAGCTCGATCTCGAGGAACTCGATCGGTGCGCGCTGGATCGTCAGCTCGGACTGGGTGACGATCGCCGCGGTGATCAGGCTCATCGCCTCGATCGGGTCCTCCGACGGCGCGAACTCGACGTCGGTGTTGATGCTCTCGACCCCGTGCACCTGCAGCGTGGTGGTCCCGATGCCGTCGATCTCGACGCCGAGCCGGGTGAGGAAGACGCAGAGGTCCTGGACCATGTAGTTGGGGCTGGCGTTGCGGATGACGGTGACGCCGGGGGAGAGCGCCGCGGCGAGCAGCGCGTTCTCGGTGACGGTGTCGCCCCGCTCGGTCAGCGTGATCGGCCGGGTCGGCTCGACCGAGGGGTCGACCGTGCAGCGGTAGAAGCCCTCGGTGGGGACGACGTCGAGGCCGAAGCGGCGCAGCACCTGCAGGTGGGGCTCGATGGTGCGGGCGCCCAGGTCGCACCCGCCGGCGTACGGCAGCGCGAAGTCGGTGTACGAGTGCAGCAGCGGCCCCAGGAACATGATCACGGAGCGGGTCCGGCGTGCCGCCGCGACGTCCATGCCCGCCAGGTCCAGCTCCTCGGGCCGGTTGAGCTCGAGGTCGGCGCCGTCGTTGAGCCAGCGGGCCCGGACGCCGATGCTGGTCAGCACCTCGAGGATGCGGTTGACCTCCTCGATCCGCGCGATGCCGCGGATGACCGTACGGCCGCGGTTGAGCAGGCTGGCGCACAGCAGGGCCACGGCGGCGTTCTTGGAGGAGCGGACCTCGATCGTGCCGTTGAGCTTGACGCCGCCCTGCACGCGCAGGTGCTGCGGCGCGGCCTGGCCGACCGAGATCAGGGGGGAGTCGAGGGCGGCCGCGATCCGGTTGACCATCTCCAGACTGAGGTTCTGGTTACCGGCCTCGATGCGGTGCACGGCGCTCTGGCTGGTGCCGAGCACGTCCGCGAGCTGGGTCTGGGTCAGGCCGCGGTGCTTGCGCGCGCTCCTGATCAGGCCGCCGATCCGGTCGAGATCTGTTGTGGTCACACGCGCAACAATAACTCACATGTGAGATTTTCCGGGAACCACGGGGCGTGTCGCGCGCCAGGAAGGCGATCTCCACGAGCGAGGACCACCTCGGGCGCATCTTCCGTGCAGCCCTAGGCTAGCGGCATGAGCGATCACTACGACGTCGTCGTGCTGGGCGCAGGACCGGGCGGCTACGTCGCCGCCGTCCGCGCCTCGCAGCTGGGCCTCCGCGCCGCCATCATCGAGCTGAAGTACTGGGGCGGGGTCTGCAACAACGTCGGGTGCATCCCGACCAAGTCGCTGCTGCGCAACGCCGAGATCGCCCACCTCTTCAACCACGAGGCGAAGACGTTCGGGATCCAGGGCGACGTCACCTTCGACTTCGGGGTCGCGCACAAGCGCAGCCGGACCGTGGCCGACCGGATGGCCAAGGGCGTCCACTTCCTGATGAAGAAGAACAAGGTCACCGAGATCGACGGGTGGGCGACGTTCGTCGACGCCCACACCTTCGACGTCGCCCTGAACGGCGGCGGCAACCAGACGGTCACCTTCGACAACGTCATCATCGCGGCCGGCGCCACCACCCGGCTCCTGCCGGGCACCTCGCTGAGCGACCGGGTCGTCACGTACGAGGAGCAGATCCTCACGGAGGAGCTGCCCGGCTCGATCATCATCGCCGGGTCCGGCGCGATCGGGACCGAGTTCGCGTACGTCCTGGCCAACTACGGCGTCGACGTGACGATCGTCGAGTTCCTCGACCGCATGGTCCCGCTGGAGGACCCGGAGATCTCGGCCGAGCTGCAGAAGCAGTACAAGAAGCTGGGCGTCAAGGTCCTGACCGGCACCAAGGTCGAGGGCATCGACGACTCGGGCGACAAGGTCAAGGTGAGCGTGTCCCCGGCCAAGGGCGGCGAGACCACGATCCTCGAGGCCGACAAGGTCATGCAGGCGATCGGCTTCGCGCCCCGGACCGAGGGCTACGGCCTCGACCGGACCGGAGTGCAGCTCGGTGCCCGCGGGGCGATCGAGATCGACGACCACATGCGGACGAACGTGCCGAACGTCTACGCCATCGGCGACGTCACCGGCAAGCTCCTGCTCGCCCACACCGCGGAGGCCCAGGCGGTGGTGGCCGCCGAGACGATCGCCGGTGCGGAGACGATGCCGCTCAACTACGACATGATCCCGCGGGCGACGTACTGCCAGCCGCAGATCGGGTCGTTCGGCTACACCGAGGCGCAGGCCCGCGACAAGGGCTACGACGTCAAGGTCGCCAAGTTCCCGTTCACCGCCAACGGCAAGGCCCACGGGCTCGGCGAGGCGATCGGCTTCGTCAAGCTCGTCGCGGACGCCAAGTACGGCGAGATCCTCGGCCTGCACATGATCGGGCCGGACGTCACCGAGCTGCTGCCCGAGCTGACCCTGGCCCAGCTGTGGGACCTGACGGCCGAGGAGGTCGCGCGCAACGTGCACGCCCACCCGACCCTGTCGGAGGCCCTCAAGGAGGTCGCGCACGGCATCGAAGGGCACATGATCAACCTGTAGGCGTGTCTTCGCGCAGCCGGGGCTCAGACCTCTGTCTTCCTCCGTCATCGTTCAGTCGTTCACAGAGGCGCCCTGGCTGCCGACGCTCAGTCACCGTGCTGGGATCCTGCGTGTGGTGGCGAGGCGTGGTCGGGTCGGTGCCTCGGGGGTCAGCTGCTCAGGTGGAGCAGGCGGCGCAGACCACCCCGGCGGGGCTCACGCCGGTCGCGGGAGGCCCAGCGGTCCAGCACCGAGGAGGGCTGACCCTCGGCGGCGAGCCGGTCCAGGTGGGCGATGTCCTGCAGGTCAGCGATCCTGGCGCTGTTCTCGTACTTGTCGGGTCCCATGACGTCCTCCGATTCTCCGAGCGGCCCGGTCGCCCCTCGTGGAGATGAATCTCGTCGTGAGCCAGGGGTCGCACATGGGGTGTTTGCGCTGACCACGTTGTGCTCGACCCGCGGCTCAGCGGCTGAGGTGGCCGCGCCTGACGTCTGAGGTACCTCAGATCCCGCGGTGAGCTCCGAAGTCCGCTCGAGCAGGGCGGTTGTGTCGGTGGCGGCTGCCATGATGGCGCGCGTGCCGACCGCCGCTGCGCCTCTCTTCGGGCGTACGCAGGAGCTCGCCGACCTGGTCGACCTGGTCGGTGTCGCCGACCCTCCGGGCAGCGGAGCCGTGCTCCTCGGTGGCGATGCGGGGATCGGCAAGTCGCGCCTGCTGGCGGCCCTCGCGGAACGAGCTGTCGCGGCCGGCTGGGAGCTCGCCGTCGGGCACTGCCTGGACCTCGGCGGCAGCCCGGTGCCGTACCTCCCGTTCACCGAGCTCGCCGGTCGCCTCGCCGCCGTACGCCCGGAGCCGGTCGCGGAGCTCGCGAGCCAGTACCCCTCGCTCCGTCGGCTGGTCGCCTCCGGGACGGTCGCTGCCGGGGAACCGGCCGACCGCGGGCTCTTCTTCGAGGCGGTCCACGCCACCCTCACCGCCCTGGCGACGGAGCAGCCGCTGCTCGTCGTGGTCGAGGACCTGCACTGGGCCGACCAGTCGACGTACGACCTGCTGACGTTCCTGCTGACGCGCCGCTTCACCGCACCGGTCGGCCTCGTCGGCTCGTACCGGAGCGACGACCTGCACCGGCGCCACCCGCTGCGACCCCTGCTCGGCGCCTGGAGCCGGTTGGCCGGCGTGCGCCGGCTCGAGCTCGGCCCCCTGCCCGACGACGACGTCCGTGCGCTGGTGGGCTCGCTCCGGTCCACCCCGACGTCTGCGAACGAGCTGCAGGACGTCATCGAGCGCGCCGAGGGGAACGCGTTCTTCGCCGAGGAGCTGGTCGCCGCGATCGGCACCTCGGACACGCCGCGCGACCTGGCCGACCTGCTGCTGCTGCGGCTCGACCAGCTGGAGCCCGACGCCCGGCTGGTCGCGCGCGCCCTCGCTGTGGGCGGGCACCGGCTCCCCGACGCCCTGCTCGCCGAGGTCGCCGGGCTGGAGCCGGACCGGTTCGAGGTGGCGGTGCGAGCCGCACTCGACCGGAACGTCCTGCTCGCTGACCGCGACGGCTACGGCTTCCGCCACTCGATGCTGGGCGAGGCCATCGAGGCCGACCTCCTGCCCGGCGAGCGGTCGCGGTTGCACGACGCGTTCGTCCGGGCCCTCGACGGGCGGACAGAGCGCGGCGTATCCGCCGACCTCGCCCGCCACGCGCTGGCGGCCGGGCGGCTGGTCGAGGCCTTCGCCGCGAGCGTGCGGGCCGGCGACGAGGCGGCCGCGGTCGGCGGCCCGGACGAGGCGGCCCGGCACTACGCCCGCGCGCTCGACCTCGTGGGCGCTGGCGGGGTGCGCGTCGCGGAGGTGGATCCGCCGGTCGAGCGGGTGGGGCTCGCCGAGCGCGCCGTCAGCGCCACGGCAGCGGCGGGCATGGCGCGCCGCGCGGAGACCCTGGCGGCCGCCGAGCTCGCACGACTGCCGACGACCGCCCCGCCCACGGACCGGGCCCGGCTGCTCGTCGCGCTCGTCGAGGCCGCCGAGGTGTACGAGACGACGTCGGACCTGGTGGGCCTGGCCAGCGAGGCCGAACGGCTGGTGGCGCCCGAGCCGCCGACCCCGCTGCGGGTGCGCACGGTCGCGGCCCTGGCGTCGGTGCTGGTGGGGTCCGGTCGCATCGACGCGGCGGTCCGCTGGGCCGAGGAGGGCCTGTCGGTCCCGCCGGAGCTGCGCCCGGGCGAGACGACGGTCAAGCTGCGGTCGGTGCTGGCCAAGGTCACGGAACGTCGCGGCGACAGCGCCGGGTCCGAGCGCATCCTGGCCGAGCTGGCCGCCGTCGCGCACGACGCCGACGACCCGGCCGAGGTCCGGATCCGCCACCAGCTCGGTGGCGTCCTCCTGGAGCAGGGTCGGCTGCCCGACGCGTTGGCGTCCTACCGGTCGGCGAGCGAGCAGAGCGTCCGGCTGGGGCGCCCGTTCGCCCCGTACGGGGCGGAGGCGAGGACCTTCGCCGGGCTGATCTCCTACCAGCTCGGCCGGTGGGACGAGGCGCTGGTGATCGCACGCTCCGACGTCGACCTGGCGCCGTCGCTACCGGCTGCCGCGCTCGCCGGGGTCGAGCTCCTGGTCCGCGCCGGGCGGGGCGAACGGGACGGCTGGGCGGTGGTCCTCGAGCGCGCCCGACCCGAGTGGGCCGCGGAGGGGACGGTCACCATCCAGAGCGCCGCGGCCGCGATCGACCTGTACGGCGACGCCGGCGACCTCGACGGGGCGCTCGGTGTCCATGACGCCGCGGTGGAGACGTTGACCGAGGTCTGGCGGACCTCGAGGTTCCAGGGGCGGATCCGGCTGGCGGCGCTGCTGCTCGGTCAGCTCGCACCACAGCTGGCGCGCCTCGTCCCGGAACGGCGTACCGCGCTGCTCGAGCGCGCGGATCGTCTGGCGACGGAGGCCGAGAACGCCAAGGAGCTGGGGCGGCACGGCGAGCCGGGTGCGGAGGGCCAGGCCTGGCTGCACCGCGTCCGCGCCGAACGGCTCCGGCTCCGGTGGCTGTCGTCCCTGCCGACCGACGGGGAGGAGCTCCGCTCGGCCTGGAGCAGCAGCGTCGAGAGCTTCACGGCGTACGGGCACGTGTTCGAGACGGCCCGCTCGCAGGCGCGTCTCGCCGTCGCGCTCCGGGCCACCGGCCACGAGGCGGAGGCGGGTCGCGTCGCCGAGGCGTCACTGACGGTGGCCCGCTCCCTGGGTGCTCGGCCGCTGCTCGACGAGGTCCGCCCGCTCGTCGGGCGTCCGGACGGGACGGGTGCCGGTGGCGACGTGCTCACCCCGCGCGAGGGGGAGGTCCTCGCGCTGGTCGCGGAGGGCGCGAGCAACCGCGACGTCGGGCAGCGCCTCTTCATCAGCACGAAGACCGCGAGCGTGCACGTCTCCAACATCCTGGCCAAGCTCGGCGCGCGCAGCCGTACCGAGGCGGTCTCGATCGCGCGACGGCGCGGGTTGCTGGACTGATCGCCGGCCCCGGCGTCAGGCCCGGGCGCGGCGCCGCGCGCGGTAGGCCGCGGCCTTCGCGCGGTCCCCGCAGCCCGCCATCTCGCACCAGCGGCGCCGGTGGCCACGCGACCGGTCGAGGAATGGGTGCGTGCACGTCGGGTCGGCGCACCACTTGAGCTCGGCGTCCCCGAGGTCGACGAGCGCGAGCCCGTCCCGGGCGACGGCCGACAGCCCCGCACGCCAGGAGCCGGACCGGGCGAGGGTGCGGTCGGTCTGGAGGGCGATCTCGGGCGGAGGGACCGCGGCGACCGCGTTCACGAGATCGAGCGCGGACCCGGGGAGGGTCCCGTCCGGCTCGTCGAGCAGGTGCTCGACGACGACGAAGAGCGCCTCCCGCAGCGCGACGGCCTCGCCGAGCGTCGTGCCGTCCGTCGACGGCGGCGCGTCCAGCACGCCGGCCTCGACCAGCCAGGCGGCCACGTCGGCGCCTTCGTGAAGGTGCTCGGTCCGGGCGTCACGACGCTCGCCGAGCGTGCCGACGAAGTCCAGCGCGAGGTTGCCGGACGAGATCGCGAAGCTCACGTCACCATCTTGACCGGTGATGACACACGGTGCAAGGGTGACCACATGACATCACCTCTTCAGAGGGTGACGCCACGAGCGAGCGTCGCAGCCGGTGGCGTGCTGGTGCGCTACTTCGTGGCGGCGGCGGGTGTGCGGATGCTGGACGCGGGTGCTGGGGTGGGGCTGCTGCTCGTCGCGGCGCACCGACTCGACGACCCGCGGCTGGCCGCACGGTCCGGCGGGCTGCTCGTCGCGCTCTACACGCTCCCGCACCTTGCGGGCCCGCTCCTCGCCCGACGTCTCGACCTCACCCGGGACTTCCGCCGGCTGCTCGGGGTCGCCTACGGGCTGGTGGCCGTGCTGCTGGCCGGGGCGGCCTGGATGCTCGGTCGTGCGCCGCTACCGGTCGTGGCCCTGCTGGTGCTCCTGTCCGGGGTGGGCGGTCCGCTGCTCGTCGGCGGCCTGAGCAGCCGGCTCGCCGACCTGGTCCCCGCCGACGAGGTCGCCCAGCGCCGGGCGCAGGGCCTGGACGCGACCGTCTACGGGGTCGCGGCCACGGCGGGGCCGGCCCTGGTGGCGGCGCTGGGCGGCTGGTTCTCCCCGACGGCCGCCGTCCTCGCTCTCTGCGCGCTCGCCCTGGTGTCGGCGGTCGTCGTCCAGCTGCTGCCACGCCCGGTGACGCCCGAGCGCGCCGAGGTGCCGCGGGTCCGTGACGTCCTGCCACTCGTGCTGCGCGACCCCCCGCTGCGCCGCGTCAACTACGCGACCATGGTCACTGCGGCGGCGCAGGCGGGTCTCGCCGTCGTCGTCGTCCAGCTCGCCGGGCCGTACCGGGTTCAGCCCAGCACGGCCGCCGTGCTGCTCGCCGTCATGGGCGCGGGCAACCTCGTCGCCGCGCTGCTGCTGAGCGCACGTCCCCTGTCCGGCGACCCCGACCGGCTGACGACGCGGCAGGTGGCGGTCGTGGCGGGCTGCTTCGGTCTCTGCGCGCTCGCCCCGACCTTCGGCTGGGGTGTCGCGGCGTTCGTGCTCATGGGGGCGGCGACGGCGCCCTTCGTGACGGCGACCTTCGCCGCGCGCACCACGTACGCGCCTCCGCAGGCGCGCGGCCAGGTGTTCGTCACCCTGTCCGCGCTCAAGATCAGTGCCGCGTCTGCCGGCACGGCGCTCGCCGGCCTGCTGGTCGTGCTCGGGCCGGTGGTCATGCTCCTCGTGGGCGGGACCGCGGTCCTGCTGGCCGCGCTGGCGACGGTCCTCGACCGGAGGTTCGACCGGCGGGTGCGGTCGACCGGCGGCGTCGGTAGCGTGCCGTCATGATCGATCACTTCGGGGTCCAGGTCGCCGACGTCGAGGCGGCGGCAGCGTTCTACACCACGGCGTTCGCGCCGATCGGGCTGCACGAGTCCGTACGCATCCCCGTCCCGTCCTCCCTGGTGGTGGGGATGGCGACCTCGACCGACGGCCAGCCCGACTTCTGGCTCTCGCCCGGCTCGCCGGCCGAGACGCGCGAGCTGCACATCGGGTTCACCGCACCGGACCGCGCGAGCGTGGACGCGGTCCACGCCGCGGCGGTCGCGGCCGGCTACGAGGTGCTGCACGCACCTCGGGAGTGGCCCGAGTACCACCCGGGCTACTACGCCGTGTTCCTGCGCGACCTCGACGGGCACAACGTCGAGGCCGTCACCCACCACTGAGCGGGCCGACGGTTCCGACCACCCTGTCGGCCGTCCGGTCGGGCCCGTCCGGTCAGCCCCTGGGGGCCTTGACCCCGACGACCGCGCACTCCGCGCCGAGCAGGACCGCCTGGGCCGTGCTGCCGGTGATCAGCTTGCCGACCGGCGAGCGCCGCCGGAGACCGACGACGATGAGGTCGATGTCGTTCTGCTCCGCCGCGGTGAGCAGGCTGTCGGCCGCGTTGATCCCGTCGGTCGGGCGCAGCATGGTGTGCGCCAGGCCCGAAGCACCGAGCTGGGCGTCGAGCGCGTCGATCTCCCCGGCCGTGGCGAACTGCGGGTCGGCGTAGTTGCCGTCCTTGCCCGTGTTCAGCACGAAGAGCGAGGCGCGGTGCTCCTGCGCCTCCGCGATGGCCCAGTCGATGGCCGCGACGCCTTCGGGGGTGGGGATGTATCCGACGAGGATGTTCATGGGGCTCATGGTAGGGATCGCCACCGGTCCACGGCACCGGGTGACGCCCGGCTCGCCGCCGCGGGGCTCGTCAGCCCAGCCGGGCCGGGACGCCGAGGAGCCGGTCCACCGTCGTGAACGAGTAGCCGTCCGCGCGGAGCCGGTCGATCAGCGGACCCACGGACGCCACGGTCTGGCTCCGGTCGCCGCCACGGGCCTCACGTCCGTCGTGCATGATCAGGATCGTGCCGGGCCGGACCTTGTCGAAGGCCCCGGACGTCATCCGGGCGGCAGCCGGCTGGAAGACCTCCAGCGGGTGACCGAAGGTGCCCGACACGACCTGGAGACCGGCGCCCTCGACGGTGCGCAGGACCCACGGCCAGTGGCACAGCCAGGGTGGGCGGTAGAGGCTCGGGACGACGCCCGAGACCCGGTGCAGCACCTCCTGGGCGCGGGCCACCTCGTCGGCCTGGTGCGGATCGCGCAGATAGCTCGTGAACGCGTGGTTCTGGCTGTGGTTGCCGAGCACGTGACCCTCCTCCACCACCCGACGCGTGGTGGAGGGGAAGCGTTCGGCGCAGCGGCCCACCTGGAAGAACGTCGCACGAACGTCCTTGGCCGCCAGCACGTCGAGCAGCCGGCCGGTCCACGGCTCGTTCGGCCCGTCGTCGAAGGTCAGGGCCACCACGCGGTCCCCGTCCTCGTCGGAAGCGGGTGGACCCGCGGGGTCGGGGGAGGGGGCCTGGTACGGGAAGGCGCCCCACAGCTGCGTACGAGGTCCGAAGCCGGCCCACCAGGCGGCGCCGACCGCAGCCGAGGCCCCGAGCAACGTCCCGCCTGCTGCCGCCCGCACCCGGCCACTCTAGGACCGCACGGCCGGCGCAGGTGTCGCCGCGTGGTGACGTGCTCAGGGTCCGCTCAGGGATCGTGGACGACAATTCCCGAGGCCCTGTGCATCGGCTGTCCCTACCATGGGCGGTGAGCTAGAGCGACGAAGACGTGTGCCGGGCTCCGCCGCCCGGCCATCGAATGGAGCCCCACCCCGTGTCACTCCTGACCCGCCTGAGCCTGGTCAACCGGCTGGTCGTGGCCCTGCTGTCGATCGCAGTGGTCATCTTCGGGATCGTCGCGATCACCACGCTCAAGCAGGAGCTGATCCCGTCGACCCAGGCGCCCCAGGCGGTCGTCAACGCGACCTACCCGGGTTCGTCGCCGCAGATCGTCGCCGACGAGGTCGCCGACCCCATCGAGCAGGCCGTCCGCAGCGTCACCGGGGTCACCAAGGTCAGCTCGAGCTCGACCACGGGATCCACGAACATCACGGTCGAGTGGGACTACGGCAACGACGACGACAAGGTCCTCGCCGACATCCAGAACGCCCTCAACACCGTCGAGCCGACGCTGCCGGAGGAGGTGACCACCAACGTCCAGGCCGGCAGCAGCGACGACATCCCGGTGCTCCAGATGGCCGTGGCCTCCGACCTCTCGCTGACCAGGCTCGGACCGCTCGTCGAGGACCGGGTGGTCAACAAGCTCGAGGCCGTCGACGGGGTCCGCACGGTCCAGGTGACCGGCGAGGACACGACCCGCATCGAGATCACGCCCAAGGCGTCGCTGCTCGACAAGTACGACCTCACGGTGGCCGGCGTGACCACGTCGGTGCAGAACCAGCTGACCGCTCTCCCGGCCGGTACCAGCTACGACGGAGACTCCCAGCTGTCGGTCGAGGTCGGCACCGCCCCGGACTCGCTGGAGAGCGTCGCCGCGCTGCCGATCGCGACCGAGGAGCACGGGGCCAAGCGGCTCGACCAGCTCGCCACCGTCAAGGTGTCGGCGATCGAGCGCACCTCCATCTCGCGCGCCGACGGCCGTCCCGCCCTCGGCCTGGTGGTCCTCAAGAGCGCCGACGCCGACTCGGTGGCGGTCTCGCACGCGGTCACCGCCATGACCCCCGAGCTCACGCGCGACCTGGGCAACAACGCCTCGTTCACCACGGTCTTCGACCAGTCGCCCCTGATCGAGCAGTCCCTGGACGACCTGGCGACCGAGGGCGGGCTCGGCCTCGGCTTCGCCGTGCTGATCATCCTGGTCTTCCTGCTGTCGGTGCGTTCGACGATCATCACCGCCATCTCGATCCCGCTGTCGCTGCTCATCGCCATGGTCGGGCTGTGGGCGGCGGACTACTCCCTCAACCTGTTCACCCTGGCGGCGCTCACCGTGGCTGTGGGCCGGGTGGTGGACGACTCGATCGTGGTCATCGAGAACATCAAACGCCGGACCGGGCACACGCGCCGGCCGTCGATGGACGACATCGTCGCCGCGGTGAAGGAGGTGGGTGGAGCCGTCACGGCCTCGACCCTGACCACCGTCGCCGTCTTCCTCCCGGTGGCCACCGTGTCGGGCTCCACCGGCGAGCTGTTCCGGCCGTTCGCCGTCACCGTGGCCATCGCCCTGGTGGCCTCGCTCTTCGTGGCCCTGACCATCGTGCCGCTGCTCGCGTACTGGTTCATGCGGGGCAAGAAGAACGCTGACGGGAACCCGGCGACCGCCGTCGCCGAGGCGGAGCGCGTCACCAGGCTGCAGCGCGGCTACCTCCCGGTGCTGACCTTCTCCCTCAAGCACCCGATCATCGTGCTGGGGATGGCGGTGGTCGTCCTCGGCGGGACCATCGGCGCGACCACCCTCCTCAAGACCGACTTCCTCGGGTCCTTCGGCGACGACCGGGCCCTGCTGGTGACGCAGACGCTGCCGGCCGGGCTCCGGCTCGACGTCGGCTCGAAGGCCGCTGAGGAGGTCGAGGCGGCGCTCAAGTCGAACACCGACGTCCTGCACTACCAGGCGACGATCGGCCAGCCGGGCTCGCCCAACGTGGTGCAGTACTACATCACGCTGACGGACGCGGCAGACACCGACGCCGCCACCAACAACCTGCGCAGCCAGCTCGCCGAGACGAAGGACGGCGGCGACATCGTCGTCCAGCCCGGCAGCGCGGCGTACTCGTCGAACGACCTCACCGTCACCATCAGCGGTGACGACGAGAAGACCCTCCGCACAGCCTCGGACGAGCTGCTCACGCTGGTCAAGCAGGTCCCGCAGCTGACCGACGTCACCTCCAACCTGTCGGACGAGCGGCCGCTGCTCCGGGTGGCGATCAACCGGACCCGCGCGGCGGAGCTGGGCTTCACCCAGGCTGAGATCGGCTCGGCCGTCTCGACGGCCCTGCAGGGTGCCAAGGCCGGCAGCATCACCCTCGACAGCGACACGACCGACGTCTACGTCCGCACCCACGCCCCGGACGCCACGCCCAAGCAGATCGCGGGGCTCAAGCTCCCGGTCACCCAGCTCCAGCAGCAGCTGGCCGTGGACAAGGCCAGCGACGCGCTCGAGAAGCGTTCCGACGACCTCTCCGACGAAGGGGACGCTCTGTCGGACAAGTCCGACGCGCTCACCGACCGGCAGAAGGACCTGGCTGACCGCCAGAAGGCGGCGGGCGACGAGCAGCAGGACGAGGCGAACGCCAAGGCCCAGGACGGCAAGAACGACCTGCTCGACTCCCGGAGCGACGCAGAAGACGCGGTCAGCAAGGCGAAGAAGGCGTTGTCGAACGCGAAGAAGATCCAGCTCCCACCGGCACCTGCTCCAGGCGCGCCTGGCACCCCGGTGACCGCCGAGCAGATCGCCTACCAGCAGGCGTACGCCGCCAAGCAGAGCGCGATCGCTCAGGCGAGCGCCGGGGTCAAGCAGGCGGAGTCCGGCGTCGACCAGCTCGACGACCAGGTCAAGAGCACCAACGAGCAGCTGGCCGACTCGGCCGAGCAGCAGGCGCAGGCCAAGGGCTTCAGCGACGAGTCGGACCAGCTGAGCGACGAGGGCGACGTCCTGCAGGACGAGCAGAAGAAGCTCACCGACGAGCAGAAGGACCTGGCCGAGGACCAGTCGGACCTGGCGGACCTCAAGGCCCGCCCGATCGAGGTCCGCGACGTGGCGACGGTGAAGACCGAGAACGCGCCGTCGACCGTACGGCGCGAGGACGGCAAGCAGGCCGTCACGATCACCGGGACCCCGAGCGGCACCGACCTCGGCGCCGTGAACACGGCCCTCATGGCCAAGGTGGCCGAGTTCAGCCCGCCGCCCGGCGTCCAGGTGGTTCAGGGCGGGGCGTCGGCCGACCAGGCCAAGGCGTTCTCCCAGCTGGGGCTGGCGATGGGGCTGGCGATCGTGCTCGTCTTCATCATCATGGTGGCGACGTTCAAGAGCCTGGTGCAGCCGCTGATCCTGCTCGTGGCCATCC
>Ga0210040_10001014_pt1 | contig 44286 bp, 29 predicted proteins | sample CryGeyCG12114_NA_FD_185462 | JGI IMG/M metagenome (GOLD analysis project Ga0210040, IMG submission 185462) | Groundwater microbial communities from aquifer - Crystal Geyser CG19_WC_8/21/14_NA (SPAdes) (version 2) | ecosystem: Environmental > Aquatic > Deep subsurface > Groundwater | place: USA...
CGGCGCGACCTGCTCCCTATCTCACTCTCACAACAATCTTACGAGCACATCTCTGCGGCGCGGCTACACTGGCTACGTCGTCTTTTCGAGTTGGATGTCTGAATGCACGATTCTGGTTACATTTGGTCTTGCTTTCGATATGGTTGCGGCAGGGCACGGAGTTGCGGTGGTGAAGCTATGGCTGATCTGCAATGGGATATGGAGAACGGTCGTTGGAGGAGGGGCGCAGACTCCAAGATGTTGAGATATATACCACATACAAGTACTAGCAAAAAGAATGGGAAAGTTTACCACAGAAGTCTGAAGTTGGATGAAGATTTGAGCTTCTTTGTGTTCTGCTGGCCTATCATGTACTGCGGCCGATTGATACATGGGCCGACAAACTGAGTTGAATCCACCTCACTGTTTGAGTTCGAACCCTCACTCACTGCCACCTTATCACTATCAACAATGACTCAACTTGTCCGCTGGTGACCTGGCGTCCTCCCAATCATGTGACTGGGTCGTCAGTCCGTGGGTCAGAGCACCTGTTCGCTGGTACTACCGTGATGCCCTCCGCAGATGTCCTGATTCTCGAGAACATTGCGGGCTGCTACTAGTTGCATCAACATAAGTACTTGGTAGTGTGTAGCGTGAACAGCTCACCACGCCAAAGTCCAGAACTTTACGGCATGGCTCAATAATGTAATTGTTGCTGCGCTGGTGCATTGACTGCAGTGACTGACCGCAGTACCTGTGTATGCTTACTAGCTAGCTTCGTAATCCACTATCTACAGCTCACGGCTAACCTAACCTAACCTAAGGTGGTGTTGGCACCCGCCCCGGGCTATACTTGCGATATCCCATACTTTATCGTGCACTCGAATACCCGATGCTATGCCCGCAGCTGACGCCCCAGAAAACCACAGTCTCCGTCTGCTCTCATCATCGCTCCATCACCTGCCCTTCCTCAAGAATATCCGGCATGCACAAACAGAACTCAAACGAATCCCAAGCTAGATCTGTCTGCGGCATTGCGCCCGACAGCCAGGAATCAGCCCATTTCTCTATTTTGAGCATTGCTTGTTCGATCCTGTTGCCGAAGTCGACTGTGGCGGATTTCGGCTTGAGTCGTGGTTGTGGGGGGCTCGAATGGAGGGTGTGGGTGCTGTTTGCGGATGGATCCAGGGTCGACCTGGTCTGTTTGATAGGATGTGGAAGTTGGTTCTTGTGGCCGGAGCTAGATTCAAATTTGCGCTTTTTGGTAGGCCCGGGGGTTGCTACAATGGGCTGGTGTGGCGTGGACGGCTTGCTGAGCAGGTTGTATTTCCTAGAGGCGTGAAGGGTTGCGGCTAAGAAGCGGTCTGATTGCCGGGAGATCGTGCATGCTCGGGCTTTCTCTCGTTGTCGCCATTTGAAGTAATGTACGGCAGCGCTGATTAGCTTTGCATCCTCGCCCTCGGTTCCTGGCCTATATGGCTGTTGTATTCCGCATTTTGGCTTGTTTGTTGCAAGAAATAGGAGGTTCAGCAGATCGCCTTCCGTCAGTGGGCGGTTGCACGCCTTTGACTGGGGCCAGCCTTGCAGCTTGCAGACTTCGGTAACGAGATGGGCGAGGGTATAACTTGACGCAGGCTCCGCCGGCTGCACGTACAACCACTTGTAGTGTGTAGGGGTTGAATTATATTGCTGACGAGCTTGCTCTTCGTGCAAGCCAAAAGTGTTGCAAACCAGGTTTATGCTGCTGCGCCATGCTTGCGATCGAGCCGTAGTCGGAGGCTTTGGTCGCATTGGCCATGGCTTGATGCTGTGGACATCGAGAACTTGTGATTCCAGAGTTTGTGGATCTGTTAAGTGTGATGGAGCCATTGTAGGATAGCTAGAGAAGAGATGGGGCAATGGTAAAAGGGAAGTACGGTTCTTTGTTCTCGTAGGGTGATCAGGAAACACATGCACCGTGGTAAGCAGCAATGTGAAGTGCAGGCGCAACAATACTTGACGCCATGCTACTATGGGAGCACTCTGGAGGACACCCGCGCTTATCATGCTTTCACTCGAGATTCAAGACATGGAGGGTGTCTGCCCCGGCATGACCCTGGCACCAGCGAGATGCCAGCCTTGGAGGCTACGTACGCTACCATCGCCCAACGCAGTTTGTCGGTGTCGAGCCCCGAGACATGAAGGGAGTCCTACAGACCCAACGTGTATACACTACCGTCCCAGCCAGAGGTTGACGAGTAGCATGTAGTAATAGGAGAAGTCAGTGCGCTCCTCGAGCTTGGTTGTAAGTTGTTCATGCTAGCAGTACAATCCCAATCGGATTTGACGAAAGCCATGCTGGATGCACATAGACCAATATTAGTGATACCTGTGTTGGGTGAGTACAGGAGGGTTGCCGTCGCAAGTCGCCGCAGGTCGTCGAGTGTCAGCCACTTACATCTACGTCAGTGAAGGTTACGCCACACTATTCAAACCTTTGTCCAATCAGCGAGCGTGATCATCGGCGAGTACTTCCGTGGCTCACAACAGGATCTACCCTACTTGTACTAGCATCGTTGTTGCCCACTGCAGCATTTCACCTGCTCATTGCTCGGCCTCCATCGACAAGCATGCGAAGGATACCCAGATGACAATAGGGCAAATGCGAACTGTTTGGAGCACTTCGCCAGCCGCACTCCCACGATGGAAGAGGTTACTTCTCATCCTCACCCGGCCCAACCCTAGTCTTTCCAGTCTGTCCATCCGAAGTCTAGCCCAAGTACGGTCAGAGCCATTGTCGGAGTTATGGTTCACAGCAGCTGTGCCGGCGAATGCTGCGCGCAGACCACCATCTGATCTAGACTGCGGCCCTTTCGTTCGCTCAGAAAGTATCAATGGTGGACCATCGAATAGAGGTGATCACAAACCGCCTGATGAGCGGACGTTGAAGCTTGGACAGAGTGTGTGCCTCCTGCAGTGTAACTAAGGTGGTGGATGCTGACAGGCCACAGCGCTACGGAAGCTCTCTCCTCTTCTACCGAACCTGCTCACAACGCAATTACCGCCCGAGATCGTTTCTCCCCATATCTCCCTCCATCTGTTCCCTTCTACCCATCCTCACCTACCTGTAGTCCGAGGCAGAATACCCTACCGAGCTGCGTTGATGACCGCACCGGTCGCTTGGGGCTGCGTCCCAGTGGTTGGGAATAATAAGCTTACAATACTGAGCGAGAAGATGGTTCGATCAGGCTTCATTACTGCACCGTCTGTAGAGGAACATTGTGATGGTTTAGGAGAAGAGAAACTTGTCGTCAGATGGAAGACAGAGCCAAAAAGAAACGGAAATGGACACGATGCAGCTGCCCGTTCGAGCGCTGTCGAGAATGGAGGCATCAACAGAGGCCTGAGCACGTTGCTAGGCGGTGAGAGACCACTATTTGGCAAGGACGCAGGGTCCGACTCTTTCAGTGGAATGTTCGTATTCTCTTTCGACTCGGAGGGGAGAATCGCGAATCATACCATTGAGCATGCCGACGAAGCTGGAGGCTTCGACAAGACGAGCAGAGTGGTCACCTTGGCGGACTGGCTACTCGGCAAAGCAAGATGGCGGACACTGAGTCCGGAGAATGGTGTTCCTATCCCGGGACTGGCGTATAAAGTAAGAGTGTGCAGAGACGAGGTGAGGAGAAGGCAGTAGTCGGGGCAAGCTTGTGTATACTGATGACTTATGATACCACTCTACTCATGGGAGCGATAGCGCTGTGAGCTCCGTGTACAAAAGTACAAAAGAAAGATCTGGCAAGACCAGAAATACATTAGACTTCATTTGACATATCGTTGTACTTTTTCTTGCGCTTTCTCACCCGTCCCGGTGCATTTCCCTTCGTACGGCTGGCTTCCGCTGGCTGGGGTAAGATAAGCTTATCGGCGTTACGCAATCCCCGCATCGGGCGACCCAGAGCTTTGTGTGAGCATGAGCGCGCCGTTGGCTCTTACGATCGAACCTCAGTACTCATCCCTCTCCTGAAAGCGAATATTCTTATCCGACACCCTTCGATCGAATGAACCCGAAGATGCACATGTTGTTATAGCCATGCGTCGAGTCAGGTCGGGGTCGATCCCCGGCTTCCTATGTCCAGCTCTTGAAGGGCGCACCACCGACGTTTTGAGGTCATCGCAGCTCCGAGCTACATATGTCGCCATCAGCAAGAGATGTCTGAAGACAGGTCAAAGGCGCTATTCCGACACCCACTTTCGCAGATCCGACTTTGCGAACCAGGGCTTCACCGGAAGCTATGAGCCTGGTATGCCCACTGGAGGTCCTCTGGGAGGTGCCCATGTCTATGGCGTCCCACGACTCACGCCCAAAATGCTCAAACAACACCTCGACCAGTTCGTGGTTGGGCAAGAAAGAGCCAAGAAGATATTGAGTGTAGCTGTATTCAACCACTACCAACGCATACAAGAGCTACAGAGGCGCGAAGAGGAGGAGGAAGAACTGGCTGCTCAGAGAGAACGCCGTGAACGGCATCCAGTGGAGAATGAGTTTCCCGGCCAGCAGCCGACTATCCGTATGGGAGGGCCAGCCACGGGCTATGTCCCGAGGATAGGCACTTCACCCTTAGTAGACACCACGCCCTTGACACTGGAGAAGTCAAATATCTTGTTGCTAGGGCCGTCTGGTGTCGGAAAGACACTCATGGCCAAGTCTTTGGCTAGAGTCCTCGAAGTGCCTTTCTCTATGTCTGACTGCACACCCTTCACACAAGCTGGCTACATAGGCGAAGACGCCGAAGTCTGTGTGCATAGATTGCTTGCAGCTGCGAATTATGATGTGGAAAGAGCAGAAAGGGGTATCATTTGTCTGGACGAGGTCGACAAGATTGCTACAGCCAAAGTAAGCCATGGCAAGGACGTATCTGGCGAGGGTGTACAACAGGCGCTGCTTAAAATCATCGAAGGCACCACTGTCCAAGTGCAAGCTAAGCCTGAAAGAAACGCACCACGGGCAGGTGGTCAGTCGCACACTTATCCCACTAGCAGCCCGCTGAGTGGTTCTGGAGCACCAGCCCCAGCAAAAGGCGAGGTCTACAATGTAAGGACAGATAACATCCTCTTCATCTGCTCAGGCGCCTTTGTAGGCTTGCAGAAGCATATTATGGACCGGCTATCGAAAGGTAGCATCGGCTTCGGTGCTACGGTACGCTCGACATCGAGCTTCTTCCAGTCCGCGTCGCGCGACCAAAAGTCAACGACGAACAAACCAATACCACTTCTGCCTGGTTCGGAGGAAGAGACTCTATACAAGAAACATTTGCCATTCTTCACACCCGCACCCACTCCGGAGAACTCGATAGATGGCATGGTCGAGCCCCAATATTTCAATCCTCTCGACCTCGTCACTCCTGCAGATCTACAATCCTTTGGCTTCATTCCAGAGTTTGTTGGTAGAATACCTACCGCTGCGGCTCTGGCACCTCTGACACATGCTATGCTTCTACGCATCCTGACAGAGCCGCGGTCCTCATTGGTATCCCAATATGTCACGCTCTTCTCCCTCTCTGGCATTGAACTACGCTTCACCACCCCTGCGCTGCATGTTGTGGCCTCCAATGCTCTTTCCATGGGTACTGGCGCTCGTGCTCTAAGGACTGAGATGGAAACGATCTTAGGCGATGCAATGTTCGAAGCACCTGGCAGTAGCGTCAAGTACGTTCTAGTGACAGAGGAGGTGGCCAAACGCGAAGAGGGCGCCATATATCTCGGTCGTGGTCAGGGCGGCCGCTTCCACGCTCTCATCGCACAAGAAGAAGGCGAGTGGGAAGATAAACAAAAAGCAAAACAACAGAAAGATGGCTCAGCAGATGCATCGACTATGAGCTTTGAGGACTGGCGGTCAAAGGCTAGCTTGGCTGCAGGGAGCGGTGGTTGAAGGAATGCTCCGCTGATTTGCCGCCAGCCTACCAGACCTTCGGATGTTGGAGCAGCATCCTCTAAGCCGTAATCGAGTTGGGGATGACCGATCTTCGCTCAGCGGATTGGCATCAAGTGTTCGAGAACAATGAGCATACAGGTCACCCTGTGGTCCTGCGCTTAATTGGCAAAGATACGAAAGAATGCCTGCGACCTTGGGTCAAGCGTGGCTGATGTCGCAGTGCTTCTCGCTATTCTGTATCGAGCATCTACCCAAGGCTGAATTGTGACTACTCGAAGGAGCGTCTGCTCACGGCGTACTTGCCTTTTGGTATGCTGAGTGGTCTTGCGATATGGACGTTCGATCACCGGGGGAAAGTGCCTTCCATGTCTACCAGGTGGATGACGTGAGTACCGGTCCTACCTGCGCTCCGCATTCTTTACACGAATACCTCGTATGGGCCCTTAGTTTGTCAGCGACTCAAGGTTCTGTGTTACTTCTCAAAATACCGACGCTGTGGATAGGTTCCGAGCATTTTGTAATTGCATATTGTATGCACGCCCCTCACCACAAGCAGACTCATTGTATACCAAAGGTCACGCTGCTCCTCGCTGGTCACACACCGTCCCGCACCCTGTTCACCCCCCCTGTACTCCTCACAAGCCTCTGTACAGGCTTCACAGCTGGTCGCTCAGTCGAATTTTCTGTCTCAGCCCACTCGAAGGAGATGTCCGCCCACACATCCCCACAGGGCCCAGTCCAGGGTCGATAGCACTTTGTCCCAGACGCGATGTCGTGTCAAATGACGACGGGTCCTCAGCCTGTGAACCCGGATGAATACGCACCATCATACATTCCATCCTTACGAGGATTCATCACCGAAAGGCGAGCGTTATTCCAGTCGAACACGGGCGGGGTCACCATCACTTGTAAGGGGACTGTGTGGATGGTTCATCCCCGTATCCTTGCGTCAAGTTGGCGAGGGTTCGGAGATGTCGTCAGGGATAAAAGGCAAGCTGATGGTACAGTGAGCCTGGACAACGAAGATCCTGCAGTCCTCGGTATCTTTCTCGATCACATCTATACCCGAGACCTCGACCTAGATCTATTTTTAAATATTCGACCATATCGCGTCCAGACACTGGCGGCTCTTGCGGTTATGGCTGCAACACACCGACAGCAACGGTTGTACTCACAGATACAAGCCCTGCTCATGCAGATCAATCGGACGTTCGCGACTGCGTTGGCGCCGCAAAACCACATGCTTTGGCTGGCACAAGATACTTTACTGGCCACGGTGACCTTGCATCAGCATATTGCTGGTTACAAAGAGTTATGTTCGCTTCAGGATGTGGTCTTCCTCATCTTGAAGAACACGAGACAGTTGAGCATCATGTCTCCTCCTTTTGTTGTAGCGCTTAAGGAACATATACTCGAGCACTGCGACTTGACCAAAATGCTGATCAAGTACTTGGCTGGCGGCACCATCAGTGGCACAGAACATTGACCGGCTAGACATCAGGAAAGCTCCAGTGGCGTGATGGTCAAATGCAGGAGGAGGTTCCCGCAGTTGTATGGGATAGGAGTTGTTTCCTTTGAATTACGCTAGTTCTAGTCTCAGGTTGTATTGCATTTTCATATTTTCATGTCTTACACGCAAGCCTTGCCTTTAGTAGCCACGCGGGCTCCTTGTCTTGCCTTCATACAAGCAGCCAAAGCGACTGACAACTTCGTTGCTGTACGTATCTACAGCCTGATTGCCTGGTTGTCACGACAATCATAGTGACAATCCAGATATGCGCGAAGCAAGCCAGTAAGCATGAATTACAAACAAACTCCCATCAACTATGGTCTATAAGACCGCTGTATTTCCTATCGGAAGGTACTTCCACCTCGCCATCCATCTAGCGCTCAGATCAAAGCCCCAGAGCTACCACGATCACCACCACAATGTCACAGTCACAATCCCAACCTCCTAGGCAAAACACAAGCACCCTACCCGACGTCTTCGGTGGACTGCCCGAACCCCTCGAGTCCCCCGACGTCCTCCTCACCAAATTCCTCCGCTCTACTGAAATCATAGCCACTAGCGACCCAGCCGGTCCATCCCCGCAACAAACGCTCAAGACAATCCTCAACGACCCACGCTGGACGCGCCGAATGCTCGAAGACTGGTTCAAAAAGGGGGCAGTCTCGAGGCAGCCGGTGGGGACCCTTACGCCTGAGCCGGAGTTTCGGGCGCTGTATTTGGTGCTGTTGGGGAGGCTGGAGGATGAGGGGAGGCAGGCGACGGGGCTCGGGGGGAGTGAGGGTGGCGGTGGGAACGTGCAGATGAAGGAGGCGGAGACGAAGGAGGAGAAGGAGAGGGCGGAGAAGGAATTGGGGCAGAGGATTGAGGAGTGGAAGTGGGAGCGGGGGATTAGGTGATGATGGTGATGGTGATGGTGATGGCGATAGGTGGGAAAGAGTAGGGTGATTTTGTTGTGTTGGTGTGGGGTTTCGATGTCCTTGGTTGGCGGGAAAGGGGTAGGCTTGGGGTGCGTCAGAGCAGTGCTTTTCGAATGGAGCAGACCTATGATCTTCAGCCAGGACCTGATCTTGATGTATGAAAGACACTTCTTGTTTCTCGTTGGCGAGAAAGGGGCATACGTGAGACAGCACGACTACTTCTATTGTGTAGGCGAGCTGGACCACTTACCTTAAGTTTGTGAGGGATTATATGTATGCGTGAGTGAATATGCGGATTCCATGATCTTCACCAACGGTCCTTTGGCACACGACCAACCGTCACAGTTCTCGTCGCGACAAACTGCCCGCTTGTATTTTCGGAAGGCTAATCATTCGCTCGGTGCAAATCTTACATGTCAGGTACCCACAAGCTTAACCCTGGCCATGGGTTTAGGCCTAAACAGGCTGGCATGAGACGCTACGAATTGTCTCCCCGCGTTACTGTTGAGCTCCAACGTCATTTTCTCGACAGCTTTTTCCAGCGCAGGAGCTCTCAAAATTGAGCATTATCTCAACGCAACCGCAAGTGCCCCTCAGTAACACGGCTGTGTGAAGCGATACGAGTACTTGCAGCTTCGATATATACTTGAAAACTGGTAGCTGTTCAATTCAGACTTTATAATTCTAGCAATCTTCTTTCCTTGATACCCATTTCCGTAGACTGAACTTCAAGATGGATCCCCTTAATCAACAGTCACAAAACAGCATGTACGCAGCTGCGGCTGGCGGACAGGCACCAGATGGGACAGGCATCATTGACATGGACCCATACCTGGAAGAATTTAGAGAACCTCTAAAGCATAGATTCGCCAAAGCACAGAAATGGATCAAGGACATCGACCAGTACGAAGGTGGTCTCGAGAAGTTCTCAAGAGGCTACGAGAAACTTGGCTTCACCTTCTCAGACAACGGGGATATCATGTACCGCGAATGGGCACCAAATGCTGAGCAGGCCTTCCTCATAGGCGAGTTTAACAACTGGAACCGAGACTCTCATCCCATGACCAAGGACCAGTTTGGTGTCTTCGAGCTACATCTCCCCGCAAGAGATGGAGTGCCTGCCATATCACACAACACCAAGCTGAAGATCTCCATGGTCATACCTGGCGGAGAAAGGATAGAGAGAATACCAGCATGGATCACACGCGTCACACAAGACCTAAATGTCTCTCCAGTATACGACGCTGTACTATGGAATCCTCCCAAGCACGAACGATACGTCTTCAAGCACCCCAGACCACCGAGACCTCAGTCTCTACGAGTCTACGAAGCCCATGTCGGTATCTCCTCGCCCGAACTCAAGGTTGCGAGCTACAAGGAGTTCACAAGGAACATGATCCCAAGAATAAAACACCTAGGCTATAACGTCATCCAGCTGATGGCAATCATGGAGCATGCATACTACGCCAGTTTTGGCTACCAGATAAACTCCTTCTTCGCTGCAAGCTCACGATATGGCACTCCGGATGACCTAAAAGAGCTGATTGATACTGCCCACGCCAATGGCATCACAGTCTTGTTGGACGTGGTGCATTCACACGCCAGCAAGAACGCTGAAGATGGTCTAAACCAATTTGATGGCAGCGACCACCAGTACTTCCACGAAGGTGCCAGGGGTCGCCACGAGCTGTGGGATTCGAGGCTGTTCAATTACGGCAGCCACGAGGTGCTCAGATTTCTGCTCTCAAATTTGAGATTCTGGATGGAAGAGTATCATTTCGATGGTTTCAGATTTGACGGAGTAACATCCATGCTGTATACGCACCATGGTATCGGAACAGGCTTTTCTGGTGGCTACCACGAGTACTTCGGTCCAGGAGTCGACGAAGACGGTGTCGTCTACTTGATGATTGCCAATGAGATGCTGCGCAACCTTTACCCAGACGCAACCACCATTGCAGAAGACGTGTCAGGCATGCCGGGGCTCTGCGTGAAGCTGTCGCTAGGCGGGGTCGGCTTCGACTACCGTTTAGCAATGGCCATACCAGATATGTACATCAAGATGCTCAAGGAGGGTACAGACTCGGAATGGGAGATTGGCAACATTGCATTTGAACTCACAAACAGAAGGCATGGCGAGAAGACGATAGCCTACGCAGAATCCCACGATCAAGCACTAGTCGGCGACAAATCGCTCATGATGTGGATGGCAGATGCGCAGATCTACACTCACATGTCCACCTTGACAGAATTTACACCAGTGATCGAGCGTGCCATATCCTTACATAAGATGATCCGGCTTGTCACCCACGCTCTAGGCGGCGAGGGCTATCTTAACTTTGAAGGCAACGAGTTCGGTCACCCGGAATGGTTAGACTTCCCACGCGCAGGCAACGACAACTCCTTCTGGTACGCTCGGCGGCAATTTAATCTCCCAGACGACCGTCTCCTCCGCTTCAAGTTCCTCAACGAATTCGATCGCGCGATGCAACTCACAGAAGAGAAATACGGCTGGCTCCACCATCCGCAAGCGTACGTCTCGCTCAAGAACGAAACCGACAAAGTCCTTGTTTTTGAGCGTGCAGGTCTGTTGTGGATCTTCAACTTCCACCCTACGAAGAGCTTTACAGATTACAGAGTGGGTGTCGAAGAGGCAGGCACGTATAGGATCGTGCTGGATACCGATTGGCCTGAATTTGGAGGATTCAACAGGAATGACAGGAACACGAGGTTCTTCACTACGGATATGGCTTGGAACAACAGAAGGAACTTTACGCAGGTGTATATCCCTTGCAGGACTGCTTTGGTGAGTACTCGGACATCCTTTCCTAATGATGATGGTGACTCATGCTAATATTGTTGGTAGGTCCTTGCTCTTGAGTCAACATTGTAATGTGCTCGTTACGATGTGCAATAGCGAAGTTCTTTCCGAAAGGCGACAGGCGTTAATACAAGGGGAGAAGGACAGGCATTTATACAAGGGGAGAAGCTTCGACAGGTCCCTGATTTTTCTCAGATATGCATTGACGTTGGAGCAAGCGAACGGCCTCGTGACGTGAATCACAGTCCTACCTAGTATTCGAGTACAATCTATCAAGTGCAAAAACAATCCAAACCAATCCATACCTTCTCAATGCTAATTAACGCCCACCGGGTCCCCCTTAACCACGAAGTCCCTTGCAAATGGGTACTTGTCTATCCCACACTGCACCCAATCAATCAATCAATCAATCAATCAATCAATCAATCAATCAATCAATCAATCAATCAATCAATCACAGCTCCAGTAACTCCATGCTGCGAAACCCACACACACTCACTCACTCACTCACTCTTCCAGCACCTACCTACCTACCTACCAACCTACCTACTCAACCTCCCACCCCTCAATCCCAACCCCCCACCTCCTCCCCGCCTCAACAACCCACTCCCTCCCAACCACACACCTCCACTTCTCCTCCATGATGTCTTCTCCTTTCTCCTCCGCCCGGACAACAACCCTCAACCGCTCCAGCGCGCCCAGCTGCACGTACACCGTGTCCGCGATGCCCGTGCGGTCGGCGATGCCGTCGGGGTGGATCGCGCGGACGATCGCGAGCGCGCGCTCGAGGGGGAAGGGGCGCGCGATGTGCGATGTCTTCTCGAGGATGGCGCGCATGGAGCGGTCGGCGCGTTCTTTTTTGGGTGCGGGGGTTTTGCCGGCGGGGTGTTTAGCCGGACTATCGTCGACGTCAAAGGCCTCGCCGGCGCGTGATTTCTTGGTTGGGGATGGGTTCTTGGAGATGCCGCCTGCGCGGCTGCGCGCGAGGTATTTCTTCTTGCGCCTGTTTGTGGAGCTTGCGGTTGAGAGGCGGCTGAAGAGGACGATGTCGTGGCGTGGGTGGGTGTGGGAGGCGAGGTAGGAGGCGAGGAGGAGGATGGTGGGGAGGTAGGCGAGGAGGGGGGGTGCTGGGTCTCCTGATGTTGATGATGACAATGACAGTGGTGGTTGGGGTTGGGCGGGGTCCGTCGGATCCTGGCGTGCTTTTTGCGCGATTAGGTCGGCGAATGTGCTGGGCTGGGTTGAGGTGGGTATTAGGCGGTCTTGGAGTGCGCTTTCGCCGTCTGCTTGGAAGAGGATTCTGTTTTTGCTAAGGAGGCGCGCGAAGGACCAGGACTGGGATTGGTCTCCTTGGTCGCTGGATATGAGGGGCCAGATGAATCGGGGCCAGAGCTTTTCACACGTGTGTCGGTATTTTGTGAGGGAGTTTGTGGTTGGGGCTATCAAGGTGTCGTAGACGACTGTTGCGAATTGGGCGTAGATGGTTCTGATCTGATCGTCTTTGTCTTTTGGGCTGTAATCTGGCAGCGGGTTCGGCAGGAGTGGTGGCGGTTGTCGAAGGAGGATTTGGATGGCTTCATTGCGCTTGTAGGGTGGGAAATGGATATATGGGATCCCCGCTTTGTGCAGGACCAAGGGGCGCGGAGAGCTTGAGGTGAGGATGAGGGAGAGGCATGGTATCAGGTCTCCTAGCCTTGCCAGAGCTGGAAATAAGGTCGGTGTTGAGCCTCGTTGCTGGTCTGCGCCTACGATTACCACTACCAGCTTCTCCTTCTCCTTCCTGTGCTGCAGAAGCCGTCTCAAACTGCTGCCTAGGGCGTTGATGCTGTCCAGCCGGTCATATCGGTCGACCTGATCTTCCTTGCCTAGTGCTCTTACGCATCTAGCGAAGGTCTTGGTGAGCAGATGCCGCTGGGACAAGCATTCTCTGCAATTGATGGTTACGTAGTCGATGTGCTGCTTCGATAGGACCGTTTCTATTGTCTCGACTGTGCAAGTATCCTCCGATCCGTATGCGACGAGCGTCCGAGGGCTGGGAAGCTTGTCCTGCGCTGGTCAGTAATGCATTTCAGTTGCGTGACAGCAGACTTGCATTGTAGAAAAGTGATAGTTGCTGCAGTTGGGTCTGTCGTAGTGCGACTTGTAGTTGGATTGTTTCGAGAAGCTCGCTGGGTAGCACCGCGCCCATGATCTCATTGAATGACTATAGTAGAGCCCGAGGAGTACATCAGCGTTCAAGGCTCGGGATGAGGGCGGAGCGGAACGCGAAGTTGACGCGGTCCGACGCGTGCACGCCGCGGTCCCGCTCAAGGAGAAGCAGACAAAAAAGCATCATGAGGAACTAATTCACAGCCTATATTATGCTTCCGTTATAGTGCACAACCTTTCTACTGTGCTAATTCGGTATTTCTATCTCAGCAGCACTGCCTGACTTCACTTCTTCTTTCTGTCTCTCAGCTTCCTCCCTTCTGACGGCAGCTTATTAAAATCCAGCTTCAGCTTCTTGACTCCTGGCTCGGGCTCTACTGCTGGATAGAATGTCTTGTTGGCAGAGTTGGCAGGGCTCAAGTCCTTGTACGCCTCCTTATCGTCGACCTCTTTATCCTCATCGAACACTCGCGTCTTCTTCACATCTGCGAAGTTGACTGTGCCGTCAGGAAGACGTCTAGCAGCACGTTTCTCCCTTGCCGTTTGTTCCCATGCCGCTTGCTTGCCACCACCTCTCCTCGGCTCGGGTGTTCGTTCAGCGAGCTCCTCATGGAATAGCTTTCGTCGCGCAGAATCTGGAGCAAAGGTCGTGTCGTTGTCTTCGTCGTTGAAATCCTGACCCTGTGCCTGTGGAAGACTTGACTGAGCAGCATGAGGCTTACTTTGTTCGAACTGGGAAGGCTGCATGTCCGTGTTAGCTTTGATCGTGATCAGCGAGGAAGGCACCATCGTACCACTTCCTCGTTCTACTTCAGGCAATTTATCACACTTCCAAGAGACCCTGTGAACATTATGCATGTGCTTCTCGACCGACCTCTTGCCGCTGAACTTGCCCTTGGTAGGTCCACTGACACTTCGCTTTAGCACTTTCCTTCGCTTTCGAGGACCAGTGGCTTCGACAGCGCCTGCGGGAGCCACGGAGTCAGTAGCGATAGCTATGTTACTCTGGTCTTGCTTGGAATCGTAGCATTGGTCGCAATACCAGAAATAGCCTTCAATGCGGTCGGGAATCCGATCAACCGCCGGATCAAAGTGTTCGACGAACTTGTCGGCTTCTGAGAGGGGAATCTTCCAGTGGTTACGTGAAGTTTCCACGTACTTGGTCGGATCCGGCTTTGGCAGGTTGGTCTTCCTCGCCCCATTTTGGATGACGCTCAGAGGCTGCACGTCCACTTTGAAAGGTATAAGAGACTTTCTGACACTGACCTCCGTATTTTCAACCGCGTCGAGGGGATCTTCTGCCGACTCTGACGGCTCCTCTACATCCTCAAATTCAGACTGATCCTTCACTGGTTTCTTGGGCTGGCCGGGCTGATACCCAAGATCCACCAAGCCTTTTAAATAAAAAGGTGCATATATCTTTGCATTCTCAGAGTTGATATCAACCTCATCGTCTGCTGACGGCTCTCTGACAGACATCTTTGACTGAGCATTGCTTCTTGGCGTTGGAGATGGTTGCTTTGACTTCATATTATCCATCTCACTTGGACTGGACATGATGCGGTGTGCTTTAGGTGTACGTGGTGAGAGAGTCGTTGGGGTCCTCTTTAGTGGTGTGCTTGGTGGAATGGTAGTGTTTGCGTTGGGGTAGAGAGTGCCAGAGCTCAGGAGATCGGATGTGCTAGTAACTTCCTGGAATTTGGCTGATGTGCTTCCTTTGTCACTTTCACGTGGGGCTGTTGCGTCTTTAGTGAAGGGATCTGTCACTTTCGCAGTCTGGCTGTCGGCAAGACTTCCTCTGTGAGAATGCACTTCTGGTACAGGAACAAAGGCGTATGGGACCAACTTTGGTGTGTCGTGCCCAGTTTGCAACTGCTTTGGCTCTGTTGTTCTGGTGCGATTGGACTTCCTGAACAACGCCGGGTCAATCAAGGCGCCCCGTGTGCTGTCGCCCCGAAGATCTGAACCGACCATGCTCTCTGCAAATGCATTAACGTCCTGACTCTGTCTAGGCCAAGAGCTAAATAGAGGTGCCATACCTCTATAGGCCGACTTGAGACCCTCATCGAGCTTCTCATACTCGCCCGCAATGGCTCGGATCACAGGCTCTCCCACAACGTAATCTGGAAAGAAGTCGCGCAGCCACATCCTTATGATGGAGAAACCGTGCTCCGGCTCCTGCGTCCACGACTCATTGAGGGCTAGCATGTGCAGAACCAGCTGATGATGCCATCCTGGAAAGGCTTGGCCATCGGGAGATGTCCATAGATAGTTGTTTGATGGTAGTGCTGAAGACTGAAGACTAGATATCGGGTCGGAGGCAACAAGAGTGCTGTCGTCTGAATAGAACGCCATAGTGGCTTCATCCATGGCGGATGTTAGTCGACCTTCTTGGTTCCCTTTCGTTGTCTGTGTTCAGGAGATACTCGGCTGAGATATATTCTGCTATGGGAAAAGCGGCCTTTCGTATGAACAGCCATGCTGACTGACTGCTATGCGGCTCAAGCAATTCCTGTTCGAGTGAAGTTGCACTCCAAAGTTTGCACAAGGCTGGCGCATGTCTGCATATCGTACGCAGTGAAGTTCTTTGTGAAAGTGCAAATGGACAAAGGGGAAGAATACTCTGATTGCTCTGAGTGTGATGTTGGCAATGATTGTAGGCTGCCAACCTTTGCACTATCGCCACTGTGCCTATGGGCGGTGATAATGGCTCCCCAGCTGCTGGCTCGAAGGTTCAGAGTGAAGTGATACACTCCGAGGCTCATTTTCCACGCCCTGATGCTTCGCATCGCCTCGGGAAACCGTCCAGGTGACTACAGGCACTCATAGACTTAGTCATATATCATATGGTTCTCACTCTTTGGTCACCTTTTGCTTCCCTAGTGATTTTGCTTATCACACACAACAACTTTCCTACACTCGCTCTATTCCTCTCACATCGTGATGCACAGAACGTAAGCTCGCAGCATATATACCTCGCGCATTCGCCCCGCACTCCCTTCCTCGTTACACACCTGGTGCTTGCAACCTCTATTTAACCCTCAACATGGCCAGGGAAAGCACTGAATCCACAGAAGCCACCATGACCACGCCAGAACCTACCGTTGCTGACTTCTCCTGCCGGAACCATCAGTCAATATTCATGAACGATACAAGAGCACCACCTTGCACGCACCATCCCAGCGGCACATTGAAGTATATCTGGCACGGCGCGTATGACCATTTGCTTACCGGTAGCGGAAATCGCAAGAACACATATGTCGTCCTTGTGGGCGACGAGATCAGGGCGCATTATAACAGTCTGTGCAACTTCGTGGGCGATGAATTTGACAGAAACAGGAACACATGGCTGGATCTTGATCTGGAGAGTGAAGCTGCGACTGTGCCCAACAAAGCATTGACGGGGAAGATCATCAAGCACGTCGGCAGTCTGCGAGGAGACAGTTTGTGGCATCAGAAGGACGATAGATTGTACATCGACCCTGCGCTTAGCGTATTTATCCGGGATAGCCACCACCACTGGATGAGGAGGTCGAAGCAATCTGAAGCCAGTCAGCATGAAGACGCTCGAAGCACTGTCAAACCGAATGTGCAGCCAGGCAACACCAATGCTAGAGGCGCAGGCAGAGAAGGGAACTCCAAGCGGCGCCGACTTCTCCCAGAAACCCAACAAGGCTTGAGTCCCCCAAATGCCATGCAACGGGGCGCAACCCTTGCCTCAGCCATTGACATCGATGACATCGACGAGGTTGACGAGATCCAAAGCCGCTTCAGAGAGTTTTCGGATTCTGACGCAGTCAATCAAGGACCAACTGAGGACAACATAGCTCAAACTGCCATGGCACCCGCATTATCTCTCGCTTCGATCACATCCTTGACGCCCCTCTGGCAGATCCAAGAACTCATCTCAAAACTCGAAAGCGACATTCGTCACCTCAGATCTGAAAACAACTCACTTTCATCTCGGTCCATTGCCGCTCGGAGTGAAGCCACACGTCTCAGACAACAACTCGACCAGACGCAAGCTGAAAGTGATCATCTGCTCACAGACAACGCTTCTCTGGGCATAGCTCTAGCACAGAGTGTAGGTATCAGGAAGAACAGTGCCGCTGCCGTTAGGACAGACTTGGCTGCTCGGACGAGTTTGACGAGAGATGTCACGGGCCGACTGCTGCAGAACGAAGGGTTTACTGGCCGGTGGTTTCGCGGAGGATGAGTTAGTGTATCGAAAGGTGCTTGTCGTGGAATATGTGGCTGCTGTAACGGAGTTAGTGATGGATTAATGTTGTCATATCTGATCCAGGGCGAGAAAGCGAAGGATGAGTAACAGGGCATACAGAGAACAGAGCTGTACTATCAGCCTTCGGCAACAGATGTGGTTCTATAGTTCAATCTCACAGATATCGGGCATCGTGAAGATCTTGAAATTTGTAGGCAGATGTTAAGAATCACTCATCCAAGGAAAGCTTGATGTGGTTGAAGTTCATCCTCAAGTTCGGCGTATGAATCCGCTAACCCTACTTCGCCATGGTGGGGATCGGCCGAAATGTTATTGCGCCGTGAGGCAGGAGCGGCAGGATAACAATGCGAATTATGCAGGGAGTCGCGATTTTCCTTCCAGTGTTGTTCTACTCTTTCCCTGGATGGTGGGCGCTTGGTGTACAGGCACGATGTGGAAAGTTACGGGTCAAGCAAGAAGGATAGAATGAGACCATTATGGATGTGAGAATAGCCATGTGCATCACAAAATCTGTCTTGGACTTTGTAATGGACTTTTCCTCGCCAGGTCAGGACGATGCGTGGTGAGTCATTGCTCGTGAGTACCATTTCCACATTCTCAAAGACACCCTCCACTCCAAGGTACGGCTTTTGAGCCCGCTCCCCAGTTATCGTGTAACCCATCCAAATACGTGATCTTGAACTTGCTGAGATCAATCCCCTCCTGCGGCTGATCAACCGTCAACAAATTCACAGTGAACCAGTCATGTTTCTGTCCCTCAAATTCATAGCTGCCTTCTCTAATAACTTGCACTCCACATTTGTTGCAGAAGTATAGATGGAGGGTCTTGATGTTGGGCTGGTAGTCTGGGAGCTCGGATTTGGAGGCTGGTGAGGTAAGGGTGAAGGAGGAGGCGGGAATCCGGAGGAAGGTGAAGCTGGCCTTTTGACAGATGGTGCAGTTGCAGCGACCTGCAGTGGGATTGGAGAAGAAGTCGGTGGGGAGGGTGAGAGTGTATTGAATGTTGCCGCAGTGGCAGGAGCCATGGAAGGTTTGTTCTGGCATGGTGTAGTGTTTGACGATCAAGTCGTGCTCTTGTGGAAGGGTGTCTTGTCGATCAAGGTGGTGTGGTAGCTGGGAAGAGAACTTGAAGCTGGCATAAGGTGAAGGGGCACCTGGTCGATATAGCTGTTCGCCTCAAAGCCAAGCTACGAGTTTGTTGTGGGTAGCTGGGGATCACCTCGTATCTGAATACGGCGAGCTGGAACCCGTAGGTCGTGCGCCAGCTTCCCTATTAACCATGGGCTCATGTGACTTAGCGTGATGTCTGTTTGGTCGCTGCCTGATCGCGCTGGACCCGAAGCACTTTGATAGCCACTTATACGAAAGGCGCCTGCTCATTCCCGTCAGTTCGTGGCTAGTGGCAGATGAGGAAGTCGCAGGTCGTAGACAAGCCAGGTTCCGTCTCATTGAAATGTTGGCATGACACGGCTCGGGCTACGCAGCCGCCGCCACACGATTGGTTCTGACGATGCGCTCATTCCCTGATAGTGTGGGCGATGGGCGCCCGTTATCGACGTGTGCTCATCCCTTCTTGGTCCCCTCGTTTGAAGTCGCTGGCTCTCGCTCTGCTCCTTCAGCTTTTGCATCCGAGCTACCGTTTACAGTGGTAGCACTGATAGTCTTTGCTTTGACAAGATCTAGTATCTTCTCTCCAAGGTTGCCGCTACCCTCCAACTTGCTGATCTTCGAATTGAAATGTGCTGCATCATTGATCATCCTACTCTTCTCGGCGTCACTGCGTACTTCACTCTCGGAGAACGCCTTCTCTAGTTGCTGCTTATAGCTATCGAAGACAGGACCCATGATGCTCATGACTACGCCTTCACCCAAATGCTTTGCGAGAACTTTTTGCAATGTGGCTGTCTCTTTCGTCAAGGTCTCCATATACTTCGATACCCCTTCTGAATCGTCCCGAGCAGCCTCAGCCCAATTGATGGCTTTCAAGCTCTTAACATGCATTGTAGCGCGGCCAGACATGATATCCACAAGCTTATCGTGGATGCTGTTTTGATGTTCTTGGAAAGATCTCTTGACCTTGTCAAATTCCTGCATTGTCTGATTTGCATTGTTTTGTGGAAGATACCGACGAAAAAACTCACGTATGTATGGCATTAGCGCAATGACGAAGCTCAGACTCTGCGACGACAGGGCGAGGTGCTTTGTGGTAATGTTCTTGAGGCCTGCTGTGCGGGTTGCGCCTGCTCCCAAAATCAGTTGTAACGTCCGGCTGTTAAACTGACGCAAACAGTCAAGGAGTACTTGTGCCAGCTCTTGGCCCATACCAGGCATGCCAACTGTAATCATTTCCACTGACTCGACGGTCCTCAACAAAGCAATAGGTGAAGCCGGAAGAATATATCTCTGCTCGTCGACCGTGGCAAGCCGCACTTTCTCTTTCGAATCACCGCCTTCGCCGTTTGTGTTGTTTCGGTTGAATGTAGGGGGTTCTGGTGACTGTGCCTGCCAGATCTGTGTGCTCTCAAGCCACTTCTGGACATCAATTGTGCTACCATCGATGACACGGGATAGAAGTGTATTCTCTGCATCCCCGAAATCCTTGGCTTCCCATTTGTCATTGTCCATGATATCGACAAGGCTTTGTGGTTGTCGCCTGCCATAGTCGGAAATATAAGTTCGTATTTGGCTGTCGAGTACGCTCTTCAAGTCTTGCCCACTTCGGCCCGAGATTGCTTCGCATTCATCTGCGAACAGCCTATTCAGAGTCACAAAGCGGATGAAATCTTGCGTCGGCATCTCGGTGTTCGCCTGCGACCGAACCCTGATCACTTTAGTGACCTGCGACTGGACCGCATCTACCGCTTCACCGAGCAAGCTGGACAAATCTAAGGCTTGCTGCATTTCCGCTTGGATTGACTGTGCGCGCGGTCTCGTGACAGATGGTGCTCTGATATGACCAGGAGTGTTCATGACTGGAGGAGATTTCAACCCGTCTGCTTGAGACCGATCCATGGTACTGGTAACGTCCAGCAGGATTTTGACCTGTACACTCAACCTTCTTAGACACTCAGAGACATTAGTGTAGACTGATTGGAGCATGTTATACCAATCTCCATCATCCATGGCTCTGATATTGCGAGCTAGTATTGAAGACTTCTTCTCTTGCTGGCTTCGACCTCGTCCACCTTGCGTCGAGCCTGAGATGGTAGAAACGTTGTCGTCCTCATCCGAGGTCGGTAGTTGCCGTCTGATCATAGCTTTCATCTCGCGCATGACGGCGGCTCGGAAACTAGTAACTGCTGGTGTCGTGTACTTCGCTCGAGTCAGTCCTTGCATCGCCCGCTCTAGCTCCGTCCGAAAGTCTGCAGACATGTTCATGTATGATGGAAATGCTGAAGGAGCGCGTCTTTGACCTGGTTTGGGACGATTAAACGCAGCGCCCCACCTTTGCAGAGTCAGCTTGGGATCAGCATTTTTGACGTGTTGTCGCATATCGTTCAACAAGCAGTTATGGAAACGAGTCTCGTAGCCGCGTCCAACGTGAAAGCGGAGCTGACCTAGATCATTAAGCGAGCCCTCCAGAGCTCGTATGCGCCGCAGATCCATCGCTTGGTACCTTTTCTGGGAGCGAGAACGAAACAGCTTCTTCGTCTCGTAGCCAGCGATCAGCCGTTCGATATCGTCGACGTCATCCATGGCTCCATCAATCTGCCCATTCTCCACCATTTCTTCACAATCACGAACAGCATTAACAACGTCTTCGAGCTGTAGCATAGCTTCAGCCAGTCGTCGCACGTTGTCCCGGCGTTGCTTCAGCTTCACGACTTTCAGACCATCCATTGCCATGTCCTTATCCAGTTTTGCTAAGTCCCTGCGTAACCGTTGGATCCGCACCACAGACTCTTCTGCTTCGTCGTGTAGTTCTCGTAAAGAGCCTAGTGCTGAGAAGAAGGATTTCGAGGCGGTCGAGATGGATGATATCAGGTGCACCTCAACGGTATCCATGTACCATGACAGCTTCTCCTGCAAAATGGCATTTGTAGCTAGTGACTTTCGGCCGGATGGGGCAGCATTTGGGTCGCGCACGATCTCGGAGTGCTCAGACACGATGTCAAAGGTTCGCGGGTTCTCGAGGTGGAAGTCCTCTTCGCCGTACACAGTAGGAATAGTGGACAGCGGGGTGACGGCATGTCTCTTCTGCTGGCTCGACCTCCGCTTGGGCTGGGTGGGAGGGTCTATAGGGGAGGTAACAGAAGTCACGGATCCGGCGCGTGAATGGGCCGGGCGTTGCAACTTCTTGCTCAAGATAGCGTCCCAGTCGTCTCCTTTATTCTTCTTCTCCCTATGAAATAGTGCAGTATCATCTCCATCAATCTCGTTCTTTGCTCTCTGGAACGCCTCGTACAGTGAGCCCACTTGCGACAGGTAAGGGTGGAAGGCCTTCGGCTCGACGTGTGGTATGTTCGTCAAGGTGACCGGAGGAATGTCCTTCTGGGTAGGAGGCTTGAAGCCAGCATCTGCAGGTCTGAGACCGGTCCTGATGATGGGAGGCTGAAGCAAGGTCGAGATGGCGTTGGGATGCGACTCGGCTATTGAGGGTGCCAGGCTTGAGACTGAGCTTGTGGTCGAGCCCCGTCGTAGGGGTCCTCGACGTATAGGTCCATCCTGGATTGGGAACGGGTACTGCGATAGTAGTGAGGGTGTGACGGGAGAGTTCAGGACATCGGAGGATGAGCGCATTCCAGGGGTGTTCATCGTCGTCACGCTATTATCTCACGCAGTACTCCCATCTCGACAGTCGACCCAGAGCACGGGGTATGTGTACAGTCTCGCCAGCACGCAGCATATGTACCTCGACCGTCGGTAACACTTGCCAGCTGCACATGCACCTCGAGTCCAGCATCTCACTTCCTCGACGATCGGCTGTGTGCCTGAGGCCGCACATCACCGGAATAGATAGCGCCGAAACCACTTAACGCGTTTAATGCGAGCGCGTTGCACCGACGCGTCTCTACAGGACATCTCCCCCCCTCCCTTTTCCCGTAAGAGAGCTGCTCTTGTATATCGGCACGACAACAGCACAGTATGGACTCGAGGTCTACCTACTCTCTCAGCGTGCTCGCGCCTCACAACGATGGCTTCGGCGAGCCACGCACAGAAATCATCGCAAGACTAAAAGAGTTTATACTGTCCTTTCAGATCGATGGAGTGTACCTCTACAGAGACCAGATCAGAGACAATGTGCTCGTTCGCCGGTACTACTGCGACGTCGACATCGCGCATCTCATATCTTACAGCGAAGAGCTGGCCCACAAGCTGTCTACAGATCCGTCAGGCACTATCCCTCTATTCGAGACTGCGCTGCGACAATGTACCCAACGGATAGTCTACCCCCAAAAGCCTGATGTCGACCTTCCACAACACCAGCTTATGCTTCACTCCTCAATACATCACATTTCCATTCGTGACCTGACCGCCGACAATGTATCCGCGCTTGTGCGCATCCCCGGCATAGTCATTGGCGCATCAACCCTCTCCTCCAAAGCTACCGTTCTTGCAATTGAGTGCAGAAATTGCCAGCATACAGAAAAGCTGGGCATCGAGGGTGGCTTTCAGGGTATCTCTTTGCCACGCATTTGCGGTCACAAGAAAGTCCCAGGTCAAGACGAAGGCGACAAGTGCCCAATGGACCCCTATTTCGTCGTCCATGAAGAATCACAGTTCCAGGACCAGCAAATTATCAAGCTCCAGGAGGCGCCAGACCAAGTTCCCGTCGGTGAACTTCCAAGACACATCCTCATCAGTGCAGACCGATACCTGGCGAACCGCGTCGTTCCCGGCTCCCGCTGCACTGTGATGGGCGTATACTCGATCTACCAACAGAACAAAAACAACAAGGCCTCCGCCGTCGCAATCCGTAACCCCTACGTAAGAGCAGTAGGAGTAGCCACAGACATCGACCACACCGGCTCTGCCTCCGCCCACTTCACCGAAGAAGAGATCCAAGAATTCGAAGAACTCTCACGCACACCCGACCTCTACGAGAAAATTGCCCGCTCAATCGCCCCCTCAATCTACGGCAATGCCGACATAAAAAAGGCCATTGCCTGCCTCCTCATGGGCGGCTCCAAAAAGATCCTCCCCGACGGCATGAAACTCCGAGGCGACATCAACGTCCTCCTTCTCGGCGACCCCGGAACCGCCAAATCGCAACTGCTCAAATTCGTCGAAAAGGTCGCGCCAATCGCCATCTACACCTCCGGCAAAGGCAGTTCTGCCGCCGGTCTCACCGCCTCGGTCCAACGCGACGTGCAATCCCGCGAATTCTACCTCGAAGGCGGCGCCATGGTCCTCGCCGACGGCGGCGTAGTCTGCATCGACGAATTCGACAAGATGCGTGACGAAGACCGCGTCGCCATCCACGAAGCAATGGAGCAACAAACCATCTCCATCGCCAAGGCCGGCATCACCACGATCCTCAATGCGCGCACAAGCGTGCTCGCCGCGGCAAACCCCATCTTCGGCCGCTACGACGACCTCAAGAGCCCAGGCGAAAACATCGATTTCCAAACCACCATCCTCTCCCGCTTCGACATGATCTTCATCGTCCGCGACGACCACAACCAGAAGCGCGACGAGACCATCGCCCGCCACGTCATGGGCATCCACATGGGCAACGGCGCGAGCGCCGTCTCCGCCGACGAGCAAGTGGTCGCCGACATCCCCGTCGACAAACTCAAGCGCTACATCACGTTCTGCAAGAGCCGGTGCGCCCCGCGCCTCAGCCGCGAAGCAACGGAGAAACTCAGCAGCCACTTCGTCACGATCCGCGCGCAGACCGCGCGCCACGAGCGCGGCGTCAACATGAAGAGCAGCATCCCCATCACCATCCGCCAACTCGAGGCCATCATCCGCATCTCGGAGAGTCTGGCGAAACTCACGCTGAGCCCGGTCGCGGAAGAATCACATGTCGATGAGGCTATCCGTCTGTTCCTCGCGAGTACCATGGACGCCGTCACGCATGAGCGCAGCGCGTACAATACGAGTGGGGTGGGCGCTGTGGGCGGGAACAGGGATCTGATGCAGGAGATTAGCCGGTTAGAAGAGGAGTTGAGGAAGCGCTTGCCAATCGGGTGGAGTGCTAGTTTGGCCAAGTTGAAGCAGGAGTTCTGCGTGGGAAGGGGGTATAGTGAGGCGGCGTTGGGGCGGTGTTTGGGCGTGATGCAGAGGAGGGAGAGTATACGGATGAGAGGCGGTGGTGGGGTTGTTTGGAGGTGTGGTGTATAGGCGGCTTACTGATGATATGTATATGTGGGATGTGTGACGTGTGACGTGTATGCGCTTACGGATGGTATGAGAGTATGATTGCCTTGCATTGGGATGCGTGGTGTTCAGGAAAGGTCCTGTATGACCGGAGAGCTGGGCTCTAGAGTCTTGCATACTTATATACCTAGCTTAGAAGTGCACAATAGTTGTACATGTCTGAAATGGTCGTATCTTATCAGCACCCAACCCTCTACAACCGACATCTTCCCTCCAGACTTCCCTTCGCTTCCGCGCTAGTTCAAGAAAAACATAAATCGTCTGAATAACAAGTAGCGAAAGCTCATACTGTTCGTACACATCCTCATCTCATCTCATTACATCAGGGAACACCAAATTCTCCGTCCCACAGGCGATAAACTCCACATGTCGCAGGGACGTCTGCTACTGTTAATACAGACTCGGTGCACCGGTATAGCTAGCTATCACTCAGCTGCGCCAAGTGACGCTAATGCTTGTCTGCAGTGTGACTCTCAACAAGCACCCTTAACGCCATCCCCGGTCCCCACCCTCGCCAAATTCTGCAGGTTTTCATTCATGCCGTAGATTTCATCGACCGTCGCAGCCCGGACGCGGGTAACGGCGCCTCTGTTCTTCTGCACTTCGACTCGAGTCACGCCTTTCGTCGCCAGCCCGGCACCGTAAAGCCAGCTTAGGTCTGGATGCTGGCCTGCTTCCCAGTATGTGCCGGCCGGTAGCATCGCGCGTTCAGCTGGCGGCAGACGGTTGTTGTCGAGCTGCGTGGTGAACAACTTTGCTTTCTGAACGCGTTGTTGTCGTGCGCTTTGCCAGCTTGCGACCGAGCTGGTGTAAGAGTCTGCGGGGAGGTTTGGGTTTTTGGAGATGGTGGAGATGACCATGGCGAGGGTGTAGGCTGTTTCTATTGCTTGGCAGGCACCTTGGCCGCCTGTGGGCGGGATTGAGCTTGAGGAATCGCCTATTAGGATGGTGCGGCGGTGGGGGAGAGAAGTCCAGCTGGGGAGGTCTGGGAGGGTGTAGAAGGGCCAGATGGAGATGTTGTCTTTGTCGATTTGTGCCATTGCGTCTTGAACTCGTTGAGGCCATTCTGAAGTGTTCTGCATGAACAGGTCGTACAGCTTATCTTTGTCGTAGCCGAGATGTACCCAGTCTTCTCGTGATTGTTCTGAGTATTTGCGTTGGGTTCCCAGACAGGCTTGTGAGCCGTCGTGTTCCTGTGGCAGGACTAGCAGAGCATTTGACTGTCCATAATAGAACGTTGTTTGGGGCGGCTTGATAGTCGTGCTCGCGGCGTCGTTAGCGAAACGCCGTCTGATCGTGGCCAGAAGCGCAAGGGAACCACTGTATATAGGCTCGACAGTCGGCGCAATGGATTTCCGGACATCTGAGTAGACACCATCCGCCCCGACCAGGATGTCGGCTTCGATGCGGGTGCCGTCTCCCAATTGGAAGGTCACACCCTTTTGACGTTCTTCCACAATATGGGAATATCTGGCGGCATACTTGACCTTGATGCACCGCTCTTCGACGGCGGCACGAAGCACGTCCAAGAAAGCCGGCCTCGTTATGCGAAGTGCGTCGTAGCCATACTGGTTTTGGTTACCCATCTGCCATATATCATTGACAGTGTCGTGCTGGTCTCGGAATTCGACTGTGCTGAAGTTGAAGCCGCGGCTTCTCAATTGCTGGTAGAGTCCCAGACTGTCCAGGATCCTCAGGGCATTCGGTGCTAGCATCAAGGCGCCCATGCCTCGATGAGGTGCTTCTCTTGACTCGTAAATTGTGCATTGTATGCCGCGTGAATGCAATGCTAATGCGATACTGAGCCCCTACCACTGGTCAGTCGAGAACATCCCCAATTCTTGGGTCGGACGTACAGCAGCACCAGCACCGATAATCGCCACTTGCATCCTGCACCAGGTGGAGCTGAGCTAAGAGCGTGAGACCGTTGAGACCCCGATGCCGGAAAGTAACGACTGGGGGGCAACGAATACTTCAGATTTGCAAAGGCAGACGAAAGAACGAAGATCAGTCCGAAAGTTTGAGCTCTGCGGTGCAACTGCTGGCCCGTAACATGGTCATGTACGTAGCTATGTATGTGAAGTGTGCTGTCGGCAAGTGGAGGATGATGTGGGAGAGTCTGTTAGCTCAGGAACGCTCTCGAACCTCTACCTAGACATGGTGCAGGCTGTGGCATTTGGGTTTCATGAAAAGCCCCTAACAGGGACGCATTTCGAAAGTAGCCATTCTCTGGCCACGAAGCATGCTCGGAAGGGGAGAACGGGGGAACAGGTGAGCAAGCTGGGGGTTTCGTTTGCTGGTAGCCCCTATCTTCTCCGCTAGTGACATGTGAGAAAGGCCTTGGCACCGGGGGGTTCCTTCTCCGCGATTTATGGACAGCTTTTGCTCCATTGTTTCTTGGCAGGAAGAATGGCAATACCGCTAATCGTTGCGAAGAGTGGCGATGGTACAGTACTTGTCTTCATACTTGGTAGTATTGAGATGAGCTGAATCGAACGCTGAAATGCAAAAAGTCAAAGGTTGTGACTGCGAATATCTAATAGTTTTGACTGGATCGCAAGGCAATCGTGATCGCTAACCTTTCTCGACCGCGTCAATCGGCGCTACCGCATGCGCCATCGGTAAAGGTGCGCTTGAAGCACCGACATCCAATCTGGCGTTTGACTGTTCTGACCTAGACCACATGTCTTCTTAGACCACTTTGTGTGACCTCTCGAGCTAAGGCACAGGCAGTCTGCTGTAAGCATGAAGTCGTTGTGCCGCGCAATGCTTTAGCGAGCCATCGTCAGTCTAGGGTTGAGGTTAGCTTGGTATGTTTATTGTAGCTCGCGGTACAAGGGTTTAGACGACACTGAGGACGTTTTCTGGCATCAGAAAGACGTTCTACGTGGCTGAGGCTGCCGTGGGATTCGTAAAAATGGTTATCAAGTAGGCAGTGGCTGCCAAGGTAAATACATAGAGTCTGAAGGTAGGAACGATGGTAGCTCTTTCCCCCTCAAAGCGAACAGCAGACGCATAGCGGCCCTATACGCGCATCACAGTTGTCATAGTGCACGGTTTAAGACCGTCTCGCAACTAAACCGTCCACTCTGAACCCGCCACTTGTCTCTCGGATCGCAGCCTCGAGGACAATGCACGACCATGTCATCGTCCAGCTCCTCTAGCGCCATCAGCTCGTCCAGTTGTTCCCACTCACCCCATTCCTCCAACTCTTTGAGCATGACCTCGGGGACGGTCGCTCTGCAGGTATCCCAGTCTTCGCAACCGGTCCCTTTCGCCTTGGCGGGGATCGTGCCACCTGATTTTGTAGGCCAGAAGAATGACGCTTGGACGTTGTGCTTTCGACCTGACGAGTGATCTAGAGGAGCAACATTATGCTCTCCTTTCAGATGCAGTATGGTCTTGTCCTCGACTGTTGTCTCAACAGCTCCGTCAAAATGTCCCTCAGGCACCGCCGTCAGAGCTACCACATCCTGCAAATCCATTCTCTTGATTGTATCTGCGAATGCTTGAACAAAGTCTTTGTGTTGAGGCACATTTGCGTCATTTCTGAAGGGTCGGTTAGTGCCTCCCGCACCAGTTGGAATGAAGGAGAACTTGAAGGGCATGAGTCTGGCCGCTTTACCCCCTCCCGGAACAACCATCCAGGATGTTGCATGGATCTCGCCATCTTCATATTCGGCGGTTTGAGTCTTCCGGATCTGTTCCATGGTCGAAGCATAGATCGTCCAGGGAGCCGTGACGTTATTGAGCTCGACAAGAACTTGGTGGTCGGAGATTGAAAAGTGCTTATGTAGCAGAGATATGCCGAAGGCATTATTCTTGCCTGACTCCACAAAGACCCGGCGGAACAGGTCAAGAAGGTTTGGAGCTTTGGCTTTCCGAGCTTCGAATGCTTCGGTAGCGGCTTGGAGGGTACCAATCCCGTTGAATATGGCAGGAGAGTATGGGATGGTGGGAGTTCTCATATCGGACATTGTGCAAGAGGTTGTACGAGACAATCTGTATCCGTATCAAGGCAGATAGTTGTAAGATCATGTCGAAGGAAGGGGACGATGTCTGAGGTATTAACCCCAATGTTGACGTGCTCTGTGTGAATATATCACCATGTCATCTTGGGACAGGTCAGCGCAACGCCACAGTACCGATATTGACAGTCCATGCATACGTGATATATATGCTTGTCTGGATCTCACGTATTTGTTTGGTAGTTGTCGAGCTGTCCTAATAACCTTGGTGATATGTAGATTATGCATATGTGTTCGCACACTAGCACAACGCAAGCGTTGTCTGACTCAAACCGGTGGACGTGCGGTTTCAAGCTGGAGAGACCATATCACCAACTTCATGCTACCAAGACGTAGTCTGTAGACATATTCGAGCCCTGCCAATCTGTTCACGATGGCAGTACGCCCGGTGTCTCCGTCACCGTGTCTGGAGACCCTTGCTAATTTGTTGGTTGGACTGGATCACCAAAGGTTTCTCGACCGAGGCTTTCGAAATCGACATCATCTTCGAGTTTGATCTCTGACCCTATGTCCAGTCCAAGCTCGGAATCCTCCCCTTCATCCATGTCGAAATCATTAATCTCGATGCTTGGCAAGACCTCTTCACCGTGTGCGAGTTCAGGCTCCCCATCCACGACCTCCTCTCCATGCTGTCCGTCACTATCAACATCCACGGGTTGACCTCGATCCAAGTCATAAGTAGCCCGCAGATTCTCATCCCTTTCCATATTCTCCGAAGCTCCTGCACCCAGGCCAACTTTGCTTCCTCGAAGACCCACGTTAGACATCATCCTACGTTTGGTCAACCGTCCGTGCCCGGGTGCGCCAGCAGCCGGCTTCAGTCCAGGCTCGGTCCGGGCAGTGGCTCGATATAGCGAGGCCCACTCGAGCTGTTGCTTGGTAGCATCCTCGCTTAAGTATATTGACAATACTTCTTCTTGAGCTGGCGATGTTTGTGTAACCTGTGCTTGACCGTGCGATGGAGACCCAATAACCGGAGCTTCATGTTGGCCACTGAGCTCTACTACGGTAGCATCCTTGTCCCGACTTGCAACGTTCGACATTCCTCCACTAAGGCCGACTCGCTCTGGCAATTTTAGAAAGCCTTCCAAGACGTCTGGATCCAGAGTCCTGCCGTCCTGGAGTGCATCTGCCTTAGCTTTCAGAGCAACTCGAATCTTTGCAGCCGTACCATTCTGATACCATCCAAAATATCTTGTTTCACAGGTAGCACGAACATGGACGTCAGGTATGTCTCGCAGAGCAACGAGTTGAGGGTCTGTAATATCACAAAGCTGCCAAACCTTTCCGTCTGGAGGCAGTGGCGAAACACCGTCGAAGATATGTGACGTGGGATCGTTAGAACGAGACCAGAAGCGCGCATAGGTATGACGATTCTCGAGTACTTTATCTTTGGTAGGCTGCGCAGGTACCAAACTGACGTCGGGAGCCCCGTCGTCATTGTCCTTGTCAGTCTTGCTGCGAGGCTTTCTAGCGCTGGCTGCAGGTGCAAGAGCACCTTGGTTATTTTTAGGCACGAGCTGCAGCATGATGGATTGATAAAACCGATACTTCGGGTCTGTGCGTGGGTCAACCCCAAGACGAATATATGCATCCCTCCATGGGCCAGAACGTACAGCATAGGCAACATATGCGATGCAAAAGCGCACGACATTGAAGGTTGACAGGTGTGATGCGAGGCTATTCAGCAGTGCTCGTCTAGTCCAGATTGGGCGTTTCTGGAAGAGGGCATCGATAGCTGCGACAGTAGCTTGAAAGATTCTGGACTGCTCAGCGAGAGGTGGAATTCCTGGCATAGGTGTCTTCGGATACTCCGGCGTATCCCACTGCACCTGGTAGCTGTAGATCTTGGGTGCTGCTTGGGTGTTTAGGAGTGTGCGTTGCCCTGTCGCAGGATCGCTAACGACTTTCATGCTGGGATTCTGGCGGTAAGTGTAGTTTTGTGGTATCGACTGAGTTGACCACGTGGGCGGAGGGAGAGTTGTGGTGTCCTGTAGTCCATGGGTTTGTGGTAGTTGGAACTCCTTGATGGTGGGATAGTGTTGAGAAAGTATCTTGGATTTGACATCCTCAAGCAACTTGATTTGGGAAGTTGAATATGCAAAGTCTGGCATGCTACGCCAAATATGCATACTCGAGATGTCACTTAACGCAGTGACATTGTACTTGGCTGCATTGTCTGCCATCGATCGGACCATGTACGATGCGTCCTTCTTTACTGGTTCAGTTATTAGCTCTCCGCTCCATGGATCGTTACTGCCACGCTTTCGCTTGCGGCCAGTACGTCGCGGCACCGAAATCTGAAGTAGCACGTTGTTGGCATTCTTTCTGTTTGCAATCACAGTTCGCGCGGCTGGGTCATCGGGACGAAATGATAGCGCAAATGTCCTGTCTGAATCTTCTTCCAGAGCTTGGGATATAGCCGAAGCACCACCAATCATGTCGATTGCTTTGTCGACATTTTGAATGATACACGGATGCTCGACTGAGAGGGCTTGTCCGTTTGGGATTGCTAGCCATGGTGCATTATTCGCTTTCGATCCTACTGTATCAGTAGCCATCGTCTTCCGCAGTGCTTCCGTCGAAGCTGGAAAGAGCTTGCACGTAGATGTCGCAATGACGCGGTAATGCAATCGTAGGGGGAGTTGACGAGAAAGGAGAGTCAAGAAATTGGCATCCGACGGGCACCTGAGGGCACCTGAGGGCAAAGCTTTAAAAACGTTTGATCGCCGGGTCCCTAGGATTACAGTATGTCGCAACTCGCGACTCTCGAGTATCAATTTTTATTCACTTTCGTGATCGAGCAGGCACACTTCTGGTGTCCACATCTTACCTTCAACAGCTCTATATCTTGGGATCTCTGATGAGCGATTGCAATCGATACGATGTACAATTGAGGAGCTTTAGGAGCACTTCATAGCAAGCCGACGACCATGCTTGTTCGAGATGCGGTACGTATAGGACGTTGATACTTCAAGGGGAGATGGTGTGGACGATGGCGATGACGACTAGCGTGCACCAGCGTGATTGAAACCAAGCTTAAGCCAGGTGGTTTAGCGTGGATTGGATGCTTTGCAGGGGCTCTGGGCTTGCTGGGAATGGCTGCTGCATGGTTGCCAAGCAGTGAATACGCCCCGCTGCAATCCGGCTTCGACTCCATGATGGGTGCTCGCAGTCGAAGCAGTGTTGACCTTTTGATCACGAATAACGCTGAACATTGTGATAATCCTCCACTACTCATCTACCGTGCTTGAATATCCGAGTATGCCCTAACAACAAGCCCTACAAACGACAGTCGAGGCGCACACAATCCCCCTAAACACGCACGACTAGAGAGGCAGCATTGCACTTCCGCACCAGTACCAGTAGCCTAGAAAGTGAACTGGTCCCAACTGCTCAAGCTCCTAAGCACATCCCAACCGCGACGCAGCTCACCGAAGTCGATCCCTACCCGAACGAATATCTATGAAACCATCGGCTAGCTGGCTGCCTGAACGAATCTCGTGACGGTGCTCGATGCCTTCCTGAAGAAAGACAGCAACATACCACGGAGCCCGCGACACTGCATCGATAGTGCTTGGTCCACGAATATCGCTGATTCTACGAGTTTGCAACGTCGATAGGATTGTCATTGCAGTGCGACTGCCGGTACTATGAAAGGCTTTCGTGCGAGAGTGGTAAGTGAATTTCCTCCGCGAGGGGATGGGAAACAATGAAATTGATTGATGACAGCATGAGCAGCTCTCTAGGGCGAAGGACGGGAGCAAGTCTTCTAAGAAGAAGGACTCGTCTTCAGGCACAGCTTCGCCCTTATCATCCTCCACCACCCAGCAAGGCGACTCCAGATCTCCCACCGGTTCCAACGCTCCCACTCCGAGTTCATCCTCCACTAACGTTAGCGACACGAGGGGCAGAGGCAGTGCAGATAATGCGACGGGAGGACATCACGGCCAGCCTCAACAGCAGACAGGTGGTGCTTCCGCCATGCCTAATGCCTCCGCTCAGTCCTCAACCCCCGGCCGGCCCGGCAATCACGTTCCCCCCTCCGTTGTCATAAGTCCAAGCGCTCCTCATGTCCCTCCTGCGGGTGCTACTGAGACCATGCCTGGCGACCTCCAGCCACCCAAAGCAGGACAAAAGTCCCTCATGTTCGATCGCTTGCAGTCCACCCCAAAAGATGTCCCCGAGGGCATCAAAACTCCCAGAAGACAGCACTCCTCTCGCTTCGATATATCGGACCAAAAAACAAGAGAGCTTGAAAAACTTCCAGGCTTCCATGAAGTTCCCCCGAACAGGAGACAAGAGTTATTCATGCAAAAGATCGATCAATGTAATGTGATCTTCGACTTCAATGATCAGACTGCGGACATGAAGTCGAAAGAGATCAAGAGATTGGCTTTGCACGAGTTGCTCGACTATGTGGCCAACAACCGCTCGGTCATCACCGAGCCCATGTATCCAAGAGTTGTCGATATGTTCGCCAAAAACTTGTTTCGGCCTGTCCCACCTCCTGTCAATCCGCAGGGCGAGGCATTCGACCCCGAAGAAGATGAGCCTGTGCTCGAGGTGGCCTGGCCACACATTCAAGTGGTCTACGAATTCTTCTTGCGCTTCATCGAAAGCCAGGATTTCAATACAAACATCGCCAAAGCACATATCGATCACCAATTTGTCCTGCAACTTCTCGAATTGTTCGATTCGGAAGATCCCCGCGAACGAGATTTCCTGAAAACTACTCTACACCGAATATATGGCAAATTCCTCAATCTGCGGAGCTACATTCGGCGGTCAATCAACAACGTCTTCTTCCAGTTCATCTACGAAACCGAACGTTTCAACGGTATTGCGGAGCTGCTCGAAATACTGGGGTCCATCATTAATGGCTTTGCCCTCCCCCTCAAGGAAGAACACAAGTTGTTCCTCACTCGCGTACTGATACCCCTGCACAAGGTCAAGAGCCTCAGCATGTACCACCCTCAGCTGGCATACTGCATCGTGCAGTTTCTGGAAAAGGACTCTGGATTGACGGAAGAAGTGGTTCTTGGTCTGCTCCGATATTGGCCAAAGGTCAACAGCACCAAAGAGGTTATGTTCCTTAATGAGGTTGAAGACATCTTCGAGGTTATGGACCCCGCAGAATTTGCCAAAGTGCAGGAGCCCTTGTTCAACCAATTGGCCAAATCGGTCGCAAGCCCGCATTTCCAGGTCGGCCTCATAGTCCACTACTTCTCAGTTTCTTGTGCTAACATCCGCCAGGTCGCCGAACGAGCGCTGTATTTCTGGAACAACGAATACTTTTGCAACCTTGTTAGTGACAATGTCGAAACGATTCTGCCCATAATGTTCGCACCTCTATATGAGAACTCGAAGGGCCATTGGAACCGGTAAGTCGGCACAGCTCCAGCTCATGAGCATTCACTAATGTTGACGGAAGGACGATCCACGGCATGGTATATAATGCCATGAAGCTGTTCATGGAGATCAATCCGCAACTCTTTGACGACTGTTCGCATGACTACAACGAGCACCAAAACAATGCCGACAAGCGTGAACAAGCGCGAAAAGACAAATGGGCTAGACTACAATCGCAAGCCGACAAAATGAAGCAGGGACTAAAGCCAGTTACAGCCAGTGGAACAGATCCGACACAGGACAATGAGTCACGGTTAGATGCATTGAAGCTTCACGACGAGTCTGGTATAGCCCAAACAGCTACAGTAAGCCCACCTTGCCTGCTTGTTTTGTGATAATAGAGACTAACCAATCTGCGCAGTAACCTTGATGGCTGAGGGCGAGGTACTCCCGCTGCAGCTGATAGCAATTCTGTCCCAACGCCGAACGAGGGTTGAAAAAATGTCCGGTAACGAAGCGGTTCGCGCCACGAGTGATAGCATGACAAGCAAGGCTTTATGCAGTATTACATGATATCAACGCACTTGGAGAGTCGGCGAACGAGGGTGGCAGTAGAACAGATATTTTGAGAGTCTGAGCGTTCATGATTGGAAGGCGTGTTCATCTGGATGATGGAATCGGGCTGTCATGATAGACCATTGGCCTCACCATACGAGTAATCGAGGCTAGGGAGTGCTGATTTTAGCCTGCACACTGATGCACAGCCATCTTCTTCTATTAGCACTAAAAGAGAACATAGCATTAATGGTATGATCAACCATAGGTCCAATGCACAAGTCGAGCGCATTCACGGCGGACAGGACTTGCAAAAGCTGAACTTGAATGCTAGAGGGTCTGCAACCTCCAGTGATAGCAAGGATGAGCTTTGGCTAGACCGTGCTTTCACTTGGGGAAAGTATGGCGAAGTCGCTAGTAAAGCAAGCACCAATAGATAGACATCAAAGTCCGCTAAGATAAGCTAGCGCAAGTCGATTGTCACAGCGAATGCCCCCAGCAGCGCGTCGTTTCTTCTGAACTTGTTGGAGTACTGAATGAAGCCTCGCGGGTACAAGTACAGCGCCTACAAATCCCAGTCCACCATTTCCCTTCCTTTACCTGGTCAGCAAACTCATCTGTCTTCCACATCTTCAGGTCGCTCGTGGGAGTTTCTACCGCTGTAAATCGACATTCTGAAAGCCCTCTATTTGTCCTAGACGAGCACAACGAGTAATGGACAGTTCGTACTGAAGAATTTCAAAGGACGCATGGTGTCAACTGGAGCTCTCTGTGCCACTGCCGCCAGCGCAAGCACAGACATACCATCTGGTGCTAGAAGGAGCTTGCAGGGGGACTGAGAGAACTGAGCGCATGCGCAACCGGTCGAGATGGACACCTTACAGAAGATCGATTTCTACGCTGCTCGCTTGAGCGACCCGAAGCAGGATGTCAAACAGAAGGCCTCGATCGCCAGCGAACTACGAGACTCTGTCGAAAGCCTCTGCAGCCCCGCTTCAACGTACAACAAGTTCTTGTCCAAATTGTGGCCTGTGTTCAAGAAGATACTCGAGGGCAAGCCCGATTTCTCACCAAATGCGCACGAACATGTCCTACGGAACCAGACTTTGGAAGTGCTACATCGCTTGCAACATCAGTCGCCCGAGGTCGAACCGTATGCCATCGAGATGATAGAGACCTTGATGGGTCTTGTAAGGGTGGAGAACGAAGACAACGCTGTTCTGTGCTTGAAGACAATCATGGACCTTGAAAGACACCAGCCGAAAGTCACAGAGTCCAAGGTACTGCCATTCCTTGAACTGATACAGGAGATGTTTGACCAGATGGAACAAGTCGTGAGGGACACCTTCGATGCACCTGCTGCCTCTGCCAACTCGACTTCAGCAACGCCAAATCCCAATGCACAAGCCTTCCAATCGCCTCGACCAGGCTCGCCTGCGACCATCGTTTCCGATCCTGGTGCCGATAAGAAAGATCATGCCCCGCTGGCGAGGGGCATGCAGTCATTCAAGGTCCTTGCCGAATGTCCTATAATAGTGGTCTCAATCATGCAAGCACATCGTCCTCTCGTACAACAGTACGTCACTAACTTCGTCCCCTCGATCAAGAGCATCCTGCAGTTGCAAGCAAAGGCGCAAGAGAAAGCACACGCTGAAGCTGCGAAGAACAATACCATCTTCACTGGCGTTAGCAAGGAGATCAGGAATCGAGCTGCCTTCGGCGAGTTCATTACTGCTCAGGTGAAGACCATGAGCTTCCTCGCTTATCTCCTCAGGGTCTACGCAAACAAGCTTTCCGACTTCCTCCCCGCTCTCCCAGGCGTCGTCGTTCGACTTCTCAAAGATTGTCCTCGGGAGAAGTCAGGTGCAAGAAAGGAGCTCCTGGTCGCCATCCGGCACATTATCAACTTCAATTACCGAAAGATCTTCCTCAACAAGATCGATGATCTGCTCGACGAGCGAATTCTGATTGGCGATGGCTTGACTGTCTACGAGACTATGCGTCCTTTGGCCTACAGTATGCTAGCTGACCTCATTCACCATGTCCGAGAGTCTTTGAACAAAGATCAGATCAGAAGGACAATTGAAGTGTACACGAAGAATCTGCATGACAACTTTCCTGGCACAAGTTTCCAGACAATGAGTGCTAAACTGCTGCTCAACATGGCCGAAAGCATTACGAAACTCGACAACAAGGACGATGCGAGGTACTTCTTGATTCTCATCCTGGACGCCATCGGCGACAAATTCGCTGCGATGAACCACCAGTACGACAATGCTGTCAAATTGAGCAAGATCTATAGTGATAAGGCCAAAGATGCGGAGGCTGATTCGTACCTCGATGACAAAGACCAGATTCCTGACTGGGATGAGGTAGATATATTCAGTGCCATGCCCATCCGCACATCCAACCCACGAGAAAGAGGTGCCGACCCTGTCTCCGACAACAAGTTCTTGTTCAAGAATCTGGTTAATGGCCTGAAAAACATGTTCTACCAGCTCAAAGCTTGCAACCCTGCAAATTTAACTCTCGATCCAGCCATTGCCCCGCAAAACTGGTCGGAAGTGTCATTCGGCTACAATGCGGAAGAGGTTCATGTCATCACCAAGCTGTTCCACGAGGGAGCTAGAGTCTTCCGATACTATAACACAGACGGTTCTGTTCCAGATATCACCTATGCCTCCCCAGTGGACTTCATGGCCAGCCATTCAATGGCGCACATGAGTCGAGAGGAGAAGGAGCTCCTTGAGAGCTTTGGCACCGTGTTTCATTGCGTTGACCCTGCCACTTTTCACGAAGTTTTCCAGACAGAGATACCCCATTTGCATGATTTGATGTTTGAACACACTGCGTTGCTGCATTTACCACAATTTTTCTTGGCCAGCGAAGCCACTTCGCCTGCCTTCGCCGGCATGGTACTTCAATACCTAATGAACAAGCTACCGGAAGTTGGATCGTCTGATATCAAACGATCCTCAATTCTGCTGAGGATGTTCAAGCTGTCTTTCATGGCAGTCACGCTGTTCTCTGCCCATAACGAGCAGGTGCTCCATCCTCACGTCACCAAGATAGTAACGCAGTGCGTTCAACTCTCAGTCACGGCCGAGAAGCCTATACATTACTACATCCTGCTACGCTCCCTGTTCCGCAGCATTGGTGGTGGCAGATTTGAGCTACTGTATAAGGAGATATTGCCGCTACTGGAAATGCTACTCGAGACATTCAATCACTTGTTGCAGGGTGCGCGAGATCAGCATGATCGGGATCTCTATGTCGAGTTGACCCTGACGGTGCCTGCGAGGCTTAGTCATCTGCTGCCGCACTTGAGCCATCTCATGAGGCCTTTGGTTGTAGCTCTAGGAGCTGGTCCTGATCTAGTGGGCCAGGGCTTGAGAACGCTCGAATTGTGTGTCGACAACCTTACGGCCGACTATCTGGACCCGATCATGGCTCCGATCATGGATGACCTTATGACCGCACTTTTTGAGCATCTCAAGCCTCAACCATACCAGCACTTTCACTCTCACACCACAATGAGAATACTGGGCAAGCTTGGGGGTCGAAGTCGGAAATTCTTGAACACCCCTCCAGAACTAGGCTATCGTATAACCACTGACGATGAGCCTAGCTTCGATGCAAAGCTAAGAGATACCAATCAAGAACGACCGTTCCCCCTGGGTCCTGGCGTCGATCTCGCGATCAGAAAGCTCAATGAGGTCAACAGATCTCCAACCAACAAGTCTAACGACACATTCTACAAGCAGCAAGCGTTCCAGCTTCTCAGTAGCCAATTGAAGCTCTTTGTTGGCTTTGACCAGATGCCTGATGACTTTGCGGCGCTGCTACGGCTTCAAGCTAACGATCTCCTGGCTAAGCGATATGGAACATATTCGAATATGCTCAACCATGGGGACCCTTCACAGTCTTTGCAGCAGCAAAAGTCTCAGGAAGAGACTTTGAAGAAGCTACTCAAGGCGTGTATTAGTGCTTCCGCAATACAGGACCTTGATGTGCCAGCTGCGGAGCTAGTTGCCAATGTCTGTCGCCACTTCACCATTGTCGAGCTCGGTCAAGCCCTTTGCGATGCTGGTTGGAAGACCAAAGAATTCGACGTCAACGTTGGTGAGACAGCAAGATATCTGAGTACCAGGATCCTTGCGGATGTTCTCGTCGACTGCTTTGCATCTGACAATATCGCTGTGCGCGAAGCGGCCGAGAAAGCGGTTTACACGATCCGTGATACCGCTCGAGCTATCTTTGGCAGCGAAGAAAGCGCTGCTCGTCTGCCCTTGTTTGGGCATCTCGTCTACACATTTTGCGCCAAATGTCGAGAAGTTGAATGGTTCACCAAGGCAGGCGCGGCCTTTGCCATTGAGCTGCTGATTACGAAGATCGACCTTGGTCAACCTTTCCTGCTAAGCAAGGAGCTCGATTTGATCAAGGCGCTTCTATTCGTGATCAAGGATACCCCATCGGAAGTGCCAGCGAGCACGGGAATAGTGGCACAGAACACTCTTGACTATATTCTCCGCCGTTGCTGCAAAGGGGCCAGCAAAGATTCATTGAGCAACGAGAAGAGCAATCTGCATCAACTGTGCACCACCTTTATCACCGAGCTCTCGCATATGAATGCTCATGTTCGTACCGCGGCCCAGCAAGCGTTTAAGATCATGGCAGAGGAGGCCGGCGCTGAAGTCTATGAGCTGATCTTGCCAGTACGAGATCGACTGCTGCAACCGATTTTCAACAAGCCGTTACGAGCGTTACCATTCCTGACACAGACAGGTTTCATCGATGCAATCACATATGCTCTCAACCTTGGCCACGACCTCGTTCCGCTCAACGATCAACTCCATCGCCTCATGATGGAGTCTTTGGCTCTCGCAGACGCCGATGCAGAGATTCTCCATCCCAAGCCTGACGAGTACAACAATGCAGAGTTGATCAAAAACCTAAGGGTCTCGTGCTTGAAACTGTTGTCGATGGCTATGGGCCTACAAGACTTTGCTACTGCCCAGAACAACAGCCGCGCACGAATCATTACTGTCTTCTTTAAACTGCTCTACTCGAAGTCCAAAGAAATCATAGACGCTGCCAACGATGGCCTCAAAGAAGTCCTTGCCCAGACAAACAAGCTGCCTAAGGATCTGCTACAAAACGGCTTGAGGCCCATCCTGATGAACCTCCAGGACTCGAAACGCCTGACAGTGGCTGGTCTTGAGGGATTGGCTCGACTGCTGACCTTGCTCACCAACTATTTTAAGGTCGAGATTGGAGCTAGGCTTCTTGAGCACATGAAGGTGATCGCAGACGAGCAGGTTTTGCAGAAAGTGTCATTCGGTCTCGTGGAACAACAACCGCAGATGAAGATCGTTGCAGCTATCCTGAATATCTTTCATCTTCTTCCGCCTGCCGCGACAACATTCATGGCCGATCTTGTCAACAGTGTCCTCGATCTGGAGAGCAAGCTACGAAGAACGACCAATAGCCCTTTCCGAACACCGCTCATACTCTATCTGAACAAATATCCTAAGGAGAGTTGGAGTTTCTTCAAAGAGCGCCTATCACAAGAAAGATATGGACGTTTTTTCGGCCAAGTGCTGGCGGACGGCGCAAGTGCTCCTCTCAGGGAATTCCTCCAGAAGGAGACTGAAGACCTCATCAAGACAGCGTTCGAGCGCTCAGACGATGACGACAAGTACATTGCTATCATCAACGCAGTCTACATAGTGTATTCTGTGACTTTGCAGGAAGATGGTCAGCTGTGGCTCAAGGAGCAACCTCCTCTGCGAAAGATACTACTGTCAGCGACCAAGGACTTGGAAGTTAGACTCATGAATGATCAGCTCATCAAGTCGCAACGGCTACGTGCGGTCCAAGCCGGCGACCAGCTAGTGTCGATTGTGACACGATACCTCGCCTTGCCAGATTCTGACATCGATTACATGTGGGACTATATGGCTGCTTGTGCTGAAGATGAACTCAAATCAGGCGTGGTGTTGCAACAGTTCTTATACAAAAGCGTGGTTTGCTCACCTTCCACGCCCTTCCAGCAGTCCCTTGTCGTCAAAGGTCTGGACACATACAACACCAAGGGTTCTTCACAACGATTCAAGAGCTTCGTGCTGCACAATGTCGTTAACCCAATTTTGGCAAAAGATGTGCAGCGAAGTCGATCAGACTTTCAGCGATCTGGGCCAGTCCTCGACAAGGCGACACGGGAGCTTATTCCCGAGAAGCTATGGCGCAACCCACCGTCAGATGTCCCAGACGAGTGGGCACAACGTGGTGTGGATCATGCTCGAATGGAAGCCTTCCAACTTTCTGCCTTCATGATCAAATACCACAAGGACGCATTTTCTGACCTGCGGAAGGACATTATCAAGTATGCTTGGGCTTGCATTCGTCTAGAAGATACCATCAACAAATATGCCAGTTACGTGCTGATTAGCTATTTCTTTCGATCGTATGAGACACCAGCGAAGCTAGTCATTCAGGTCTACAATCAGTTGCTGAAGGCTCATCAAAATGAAGGCAAGACCCTTGTCACTCAAGCTCTGGATGTATTGGCGCCTGTGCTACCGGTTAGAGTCCCAGCAACGGGACCTGGAGAGAAAGGCAGACCAACTTGGGCTCGACTCCCAAGGAAGATCCTTAACGAGGAGACCGGCAATATCCAGCAAGTGCAAAGTATCTTCAGCTTCATCGCACGCCAGCCCGAACTCTTCTATGACTCACGAGAATACTATGTGTCCACGATGATCCAAATGCTGCACAAGATCGCACCGCCAATGAACTCTTCTAATGAAAGCAAGAAATTGGCACTGTCTCTCGTGCAACTGGTCTTGACATGGGAGCAGACTCGCACATCTCAAAGCTCGCCTACAGCCAGTAAGCGTGACGTGAACGGCCAGGTCGTGTCGAGTCCAAGCAGAGACACATGGCAAATCCCTTTAGACCAAAGAACGATCATCATCAAGTATCTTATCGCCTTCATCACCTCCTTGCAAGAGCGCTTTCCGGTCCCAGCTTCCGAGCTCAAGCAAAAAGCTGCTCAAAAGCCGCAGCAGCCGGCGCCATCGACCGAGCTGGTCAAGAAAGCTATTGGCACTTTGCAAGAATTGCTGGCCCCGAGCTTGTGGTCAGACATTGACATTGGCCTGTACGAGAAGGCAGTTGAGAACGCCCTCACCAGCGAGAAGGCAGACAAGCCTGATGACAAGCATCTAACGACAATGATCAATTCACTCCAGGTGGTGAGAATATTGCTGAGCATCAAGACTAATGATTGGATCACGTCGCACATTGATCTGATACAGCGACTTCTTGATAAGCCGTTGAAGATGGAGGATCCTGAGATTCAGGATTGCTTGCACTACGCTGCTCCTGAGGACAATTCTGAACCACTTCTGCGGCATGTTCTGCAGGCAATCCCACAGGAAAAGACCGAGGACGAGGACGCAATGGAGCTAGACGCAACCCAATCCGACTTCTTTTCGAGGTATGCAAAGACTTTTGTTGGTGATGCGCTGTCGTCAGGTAACCTCGTCTCTGGGATCAACAATATCTGGACCTTGTCAAGAGTCCAGCCATCTGCGGTCGACGAGCACTTCGCGGTGGTTATGCGCGCCATGCAAGGGAAATTGGCAAAGGACCATCTGAATGCTTACGTACCGCCAACTGGTCCGGCGCCGCAAGGCTGGCGACCCAGCGAGCCGATCATGGATCCCTACGAGTTCGCTGTAGGCATTGATCTACTAAAGAAGACCATCGATGTCCTGTCCTCGCGAATGTCGACACTTGGCGACTTCCGCCGCCCCTTTCTCAGCGCGCTAGCGTCAATCGTCGAGAAGTCTTTCAATGTCGATATATGTAACAAGATCCTCGACATGGTAGAGAAGTGGGTGTTCGATTCGGCGGAGTCATGGCCCACATTGAAGGAGAAGACCGCTGTGCTGCATAAGATGCTTGTCTTCGAGAAGTGGCCAAAGCCTGATCTCCTGGAGCGATTTCTCGAGCTGGTGCTCAAAATCTACGAGGATCGAGCAATCACTAGGACTGAGCTCACCGTGCGTCTTGAGCATGCTTTCTTGATAGGAACACGTGCGAAGGACGTGAAGATGAGGAGTAGGTTTATGCAGATCTTCAACAACGCGCTGTCCGAGAGCGCCAACAAGCGCCTTGAATACGTGCTCACGGTGCAAAACTGGGATACGCTGGCCGACTCTTTTTGGTTGAAACAAGCATCTCAGCTATTGGTCGGATCGATAGAGATGAACTCGCCAGCGAGACTACATCACGAGGATCTGACAGTGTGTCCTCTCATAAAGTTGTACAACAAAGAATTGGTCAACCCAGAGCAGAAGAAAGATGAGCTCATTATCGACGAAAGCCTGGAAGACCTTGTGGTAGCACAGAAGGCTTTCAACCAGGAATTGTACGATGTGAGAGCCAAACACATCCTCGAGCCATTGGTACAACTTCAACACGTTGACGACTACGTCGCTTATGATCTGTGGACGAAGCTCTTCCCGTTGTTCTGGTCAGCACTTGCCAGGGACGAGCGTATTGACTTGGAGAAGGGCATGGTAACCTTGCTGACCAGAGAATACCACCAACGCCAGCTCAACCACCGGCCTAATGTCGTTCAAGCACTTCTCGAAGGCTGCGTTCGTGCCAAGCCACGTTTCAAGATTCCACCTCACGTCATGAAGTTCTTGAGTAGACACTACGACGCTTGGTATACGACACTGGTATCACTTGAGGATTCAGCCGTCGACCCATTGATCGACACCCCCGCTGTTCGTGAAAGCAATCTCGATGCGCTGGTTGAAGTCTATGCCGGTTTACAAGAAGATGATCTGTTCTATGGTACCTGGCGACGCCGATGCAAATTCATGGAGACGAATGCAGCACTGTCGTACGAGCAGCATGGCATGTGGGACAAAGCACAGCAACTCTGGGAAGCCGCTCAAGTCAAAGCTCGAACAGGTGTTGTGCCTTTCTCCCAGGGCGAATACTATGTGTGGGAAGATCATTGGATGATTTGTGCTCAAAAACTTCAGCAGTGGGACATATTGGTTGAGTTTGCAAAGCACGAGAACTTCAACGATCTGCTTCTCGAGGCTATGTGGCGCAACATTGAAGCCTGGGGAACGGAGGAGCACAGGCTGTCTCTGAACAACATGATCAAGAGTGTCTCAGACTCGCCAACACCAAGGAGGGCATTCTTCCAAGCCTTCATGGCACTTCTGCAGTACAACAACAAGCAAATACCAAGAGGAGAGTTCCAGCATGTCTGCGATGAGGCAACTCAACTTTCTATCAGAAAGTGGCACCAACTGCCGAAGGGGCTGACTAATGCTCATGTGCCTATCTTGCAGAACTTCCAGCAGTTAGTCGAGCTACATGATGCTTCCATTATTTGTGACAGCCTCATGAGCACAAACGAGCGCAATCTGGACAGCAAATCGCAGGAAGTCAAATTGCTCTTGCAAGC
>Ga0210040_10001015_pt1 | contig 44284 bp, 29 predicted proteins | sample CryGeyCG12114_NA_FD_185462 | JGI IMG/M metagenome (GOLD analysis project Ga0210040, IMG submission 185462) | Groundwater microbial communities from aquifer - Crystal Geyser CG19_WC_8/21/14_NA (SPAdes) (version 2) | ecosystem: Environmental > Aquatic > Deep subsurface > Groundwater | place: USA...
ATCTGATCAGTTTACTGGAATAACTTGTAGTAGTATTATTGTTGGCGCGAAAATCAAAATAATGTTGATTGATGATTCCATTTGCGATTGCCAGTTGGTGAACAGAGAAAGACTAGCTGATGAGACAACCGAAAAACAATAAAAACCCCTAATTATTATTACTGGTTTTTTGTAATATTAATATAAACTAGCCAGGCCCACTGGCCTATGGCCAGACTCACTCTACGAGTACAAATTCTACCTTACCAAATTTTCAATGATCCAAAAATTTACTGACATGTGGCAAGTTTTTAGAATGTGATAAAGCAAAAAATAAATATTTAAAAAGTTTTGAAGGCGTCGCTTTATCACATTCTAGAAACTTGCCACATGTCAGTAAATTTTTGGATCATTGAAAATTTGGTAAGGTAGAATTTGTACTCGTAGAGTGAGTCTGGCCATAGGCCAGTGGGCCTGGCTAGTCAAGATAATTTGACCAACATCACTGAAAATGACTAATTGAACCAATGGGTTACTGAAGTGGTGCTATTATGAATAGAAGAAATGATGATTAAAGAAGCCCTAGCAGTAATTTATTGCATGAAAATAAAAACAGTACTTCCCCATTGCCCATAATTTCTGCTTAAAATAATTTAAAGAGCCCCTGCAATATTCCTTGAAAATATGCGTACGTACATACACACACTATGATAATTCCTTATAACCCGCCTTCGTCATAATACCCTCTTGCTGAGGTTTATTTATTAGATACATAAATGACAGCTTAATTGCTCCGCATGAATGAAGTGAACATGTGGGAGAAAATGGAATTTCAAACATTTGAATGGTACGGAAAAAAATCTCACGAAATCGCATATGACATACTTTGTCTGATTAAAAATATTGGTAGACTGAACACAGTATGGGCGCAATATTTTCAATGTAGAGCAGTTCTCTAAGTCAGTAATTACTGACCGAACTACTAGTACATGTAAGAGTAGAAAACTCACCATGAATACGACCACATTGTTTTTGCCATACAAAAGAGTGGACTTGCTATTCTGATGAAGAGACTCTACATAGTCTTTGGAGCGCATATTGTCATCGGAATTACTGAAACCGCAACTTCCTTTGTACTGTGTGAGATGCAAGTATTGTATTTCATTTGTTAGCACATACAAAGATAAATATGAAATATTAGTTTCCTCTTCTATTCATGCATCAGCTTGCCCCATTTGTGTGTAGCTTGAGATAATTTAGAGTTTATTGTCTCCTTTCTGAACCAAAAGTAACCCTATAATCTTCTGCACACATACTACACAACTCACAATTACAAATGACTGGCAGAGTGAATTGCGACCCACTTTCACCACTCGCCATCGCCCCAACGTACTCTTGGTTTCACAGCTTGCACAGGAATGGGTTCACACATGTATAATGGGCAATTGAAGAAATGAAAAGACTTACACGAAGACCTGGTCTTTTATGTGCAGGAGGTGAGGCAGGACTAGGGAACTGTGAAGATGAAATTCGGTGTCTTTGTACAAGTTCATCAGCTGGTGGATCTGTCCACAGATGTTCACCAGTGCGAAGTTTCGAAAAGTCCAGAGCACACGGGCCCACTGAAACGAAGAAACTTGGGTGTTATAAGGGCATCATTTATCATCCTAATAGTCTCCAGAGCAAATAATTTGTGGGCAAATAAAGTGTAATACTGACTGATTGTGAGTGCACAAGGCAAAAATCAATACTAGATATGCATACGCCAAAAAACTTGAATAAAATCATTACGACTGCTCAAAAAGTCAAGTGAACAATATCGCATCATCAAGTATCATTATTACATGCGGTCGGTTTGTATTTCAGCCGCATTATTGTTAGATATAAAAGTACCTAGAAGAGAGCTCAGAATCGACCCATAATCCGGATCAGCCACTAATGCCTCTTTCTCGTAGTATTTGCTGCATCAAACAAAATACAATGGCATTAAATATTGTACAATTCCTACATTTAGTCTGGTAGTTGATTCCTAACTCACCTGCTATTGATCACAATATAGTCAACAATTTTAGCCAGTTGTTTCTCAATCAGAGCCAAGCGAATCCACAAGTATTTGGTGGTAGCCACAGAATTCCGCTTTTGAAGTGGGGGTTTTGAATTTACTCCTAATTTGCTAGTACTTTCACTACCCGATGAAGATCTCCTACACAATACAACGAGGAATGGAAATAATCAACTCGATACGACGCAAACAATCCCTACCAATAATAATACTATAGTAACTAACTACTCGAATAAACAATGAGTCCATACTTGTTGGGATCACAATTCTCGACCTAAGCCACCAATTGTACAATGTCAGCCGCAGGTTGAAATGTTTTTGCCACTTTATGAAGGAGTGCAGTCGTTGAGCTGCTCTTGAAAAGTCCAAGGGCTCTTCGTTTTAATCCATGGGACACACAAAGCTCGACACCAGCTGTTCATAATCCCAAAATTGACAGAATATACAAAGGTTAAGTAAATACTGATAGTGTATGCACATGCTAATCTGTTAAGTCATCATCAAATACATATACTTTTATAATCCAATCGTTACGACGCGAAGACTAACTCCAATGATATTTTTACTACAACTTTCGTTCATTAGATAGTTAGTTAATTAGCTACAGCCATACAGAGTCGTATAACTAAAAGTAGTTGAAAGCTATATGAGCGACATAATAAGTAATGGCTTCCTTTTACACTGATTTCTAAATCTTGATCAAACAATAATAATTACGTGTTTACAAACTCACTAACTCACTTGCAAGGCTGCAGCTAGAATTATAACGGCCGCCCTTGTAGTTGGCCAGCCAACCGTTAATTACGTAGTTAGGCTTTCATCAATCACCAAAAAAGGTATAAAACTGGCTATGCTAACTCTGAATCGTCAAATCGTCGTTCAAGTTTGTCAAGCTAAACGCAAGTGGGTAATAATGGATTGGTGATTCCCTTGTCGTGCGTGCATTCTAAAAGCAGTCACGTTTTGTAACAAAAAAAACTTGTAGCTAAACATCCGACTAGGTATATAAGTTTTTCATTAGTTTGGCAAGTCAATCCGGGACGACTACAGAGTTTTCATCTACTCATTCACACATTTAATCGAACCCATCGAAAACACTGTCAAAAGCAAACAAATGCATCCAACTCCCCTAGGGATAACTTTCTCATCCAACTCTCCACATTGCAATTCGCAGTAGTAAAAACTCCAGTTAGTTCGCAAGTGCATAACATGAAAGTAGTTGAATGCATTAAATCTAACGGAAACCTGAGAAACCCATACGATGATGTTCCAGCAAAATAATGGGATAGTGCACCAATGGATCGAGAAATGGAATCAGTTTTGCATATAGAGTGCGGTGTGCGGTGCAGATCTGCAAGGAAATCGTCCTTTGTGAAACGGCGTATACATATGATCCTACACCTATAATACTCTGTATTGATTTTCTAAGAACACTATGGGGAAGTCGGGTATGAAAGGACGCTGGTACAACACCACTGCAGTATTTAGTTAGTTAGTTAGTTGGGAACTAAGTCTCATGCCACTAAAATATATACAAGATGATGATATTCTATTTGTTTAGTCAGTCAGTGCTACAATGTGGGACACTTTCATTTCTCGTAAACTTTCTCACTTGTGGTCCAGTCTGTGGGATTTGTCACGATATTCAAATTGTGTTCGATCCCATGTACCGTTCCTTTTCATCAAGTTCACAGACTTGCGTGAGGTTTGGTTAGTACACTTTATGTATTTTTATATTATCAAAGGCACTTTTGATGCATGATACTAACCAAGTTGGCGGTGCAGCAATGCATGTCTTATTTTGTGGTTTTGTGATTTCCGTTGGTTATTTAACTAGCTATAACTTATTTGCTAATTAACTAACTGTAGTAATGTGGTTGGTTATGACAGGGGGAGCGAAAGTAAGTTGAGCATTCTACATTTGGTTAGTCGATTGCAATATTTTTTAATGGTGTGCTTACCACATAGTGATGTGATACTTGCACTGTCTTCATGTATGAATTTTTTTGTCACAGCTTCTTCCATGATTTGCTTCACCTGTGAAATATTAAAAGAACGCAATTCATTCATTCATTCATTTATTTCTTTATTCGAGTGTCAAACCAAATCAGCAAATACATTACTGGTCTCCCTTTAGTGACACTATACTAAATCAATACTTTTACCAAATGACATAAAATTTAAGAAAATTGGAAACTGGAGAATTAAATGGTATTAATCGGAGATGAAGTTTCATGTTTTTATCAACGATTGATTGGAATAGAAATCTATGTGCTATTGCAAAAGTTGCAAGTTGGACAGCCTTCATAGGGATCAGTCGCCATTAAAATGACAGGTGTGCGCAAAATTAATTAGCAACTACATGTTCAAAAAGGGAACTCACCTCCTTTTTTACAGTTCGAATGAGCTTCTCCCTGTATGCTTTGTCTGCAATTTAAAAAGACAACATTGTTAATTAATATTGCATAGCTGCTAATGTATGGCAGTCCTTATTGAGAATAAATACTGCTACATTACCGTATACATGAAAGCATACATAGGTTTATAATTAATTAATTTCGTGAAATAGACCGAAGGATTGAAAATCCCAGGTTGATTACATATAATCCATTATGGGGACCGGAATAAAATCATTGCGAATGCATGCAGACGTCATTAGAATCCATAGGTATAAGAAATATTAACATTTTCAAGTCCTCTAAATGGACTCAAACCTGCTAGATTATGTATGCTTGTTTACCACAACGTGAATGACAATGAAAGAAAACTGGAAAGGTTTATGTGAGAATGCGTGTTAGAAAAGCCGCCTACGTGAAATCCATCTAAAATGAGGTGACAAGACCAGCCCGCTATAGAAGTCAAACTATTGTAATGGGCTCAACATGTTTTGACATTCATGATGATATATTTCAGTTGAAATCTATATTCATTCGTCCATACATTTGATAGATGAGACGGGTTGGCTGAAAAAGTATAAGTACATAAATTGCATGGACACAGTTTAAAAGCAGACAACAATATGAATATTGTAAATGGGATATTTCCTTTAGACTGCAATATGTCGGGGTGTCGAGAGAATCTCTCACAGTCTATGCTTCTCTAATGAATAAATAAATCCGAAGTCCAAAAGGCGGAATTTATTATTGTTACTAAAAACAGTTCGTTATTAATGAAACCCTCATAATATTTCAGCATGCAGTAGCAATTCGCAATACTTTACTTATATACACGTGTTAATCGTAGCAAAAGCCATATAGTAATCAAAGCAATCCCATATACACGCTTCTCACACCGAGCTCACACAGAGAGAGAGTAAATGTCGCTAGACCAAAGAACACTATAATGCTTGATGCTAAATAATAATTAAAATAAATTATCAAAACGTATGTAAAGTAAGGGAAGTAGCATTAAAAGAATACTGCATGCACTGAATAACATAGATTCAAATTGCTACATCTGTAGTATGGAATTTTGAGGCCAATATGTAATTAGCATGTAAATTTCCAGCTGTACTGACTGAGTTGCATGCAAATGGGAAAGAGTATTTAAATGTAAGTTATAATGTCGATAGATGCAGTATTGTACAACTAAATTGCAAAGGTTAAGAGTAAGACTGCATAACAGTAGGTCAAGACTATTATGAACATTTAGTTAAGAATAGAATGGTTAATAAGTTAGTAGATAGAAAAAGTTTAGGATGAAAAAGATGAACTTTATAATAATGAGTAGGGAGGTGGAAACGCAACGAAACTCTAATTAGTACAATTTAATTTCTCTCACGTCATTACAATCAACAGCTTCAAATAGTGTGATAGCTCCAAACCTGAATTATGACTATACTCATGGGCAACATGAGCAACGATTTTTCAGCCTAACATTTCGTTTCATTTATATGCTCAATAAAATAGTTAATTACACTGCAGCAGAACTCGTATTACTATATTGTGGCCGTTCTTCCACGAACTGCTTTATAAAGTGGAAACACTTACTATTCTCACACATTCATTGCAGGGGAAAGTTGGGTGATGGTAAAAACAAATAAGACAGTAGGAAATGTGTGCAAATTTCATTCTCGTAATTCAAAACCGTTTTCCAACTAACTTTCCCATAATGGCTCATCTTACGCACTGATGTAAAATTAGATTCCTACGGATATAAACTGTCTTCCTACTCACAGAATAACATGACGTGCGTCTATAATCATAGTCACTTCCACACAGTAGGGGTACACCTGAAACCGTGTACTGTCGTATGTTTCTACACGAGTACTTCTTGTTCCCATCAGCCAATCGGATCAGTACGCAGAGATGGATGCAGAGTCTGCTTCTGCTCTGATTGGCTGGGAAAAGTACTCGCAGAGAAATATACGACAGTACACGGTTTCAGGTGCACCCCTTAGGAGTTTGTTTTGCCTGTAATGGAATTTAAGACTTACTTAGGCAACCCTTGTTTACTATTTGAGTATAATATTTTACTCACTCAATCATATGTAAATTTCATTGTGGCAGTTCTTGAAACATGGATTTTTTTTCTAATTCTGATAATCATTGAAATTCATGTATAAACATGCATGTACATAACAACAAGACATATAACATAAGCTTAATTTAATGCTATATAGGTTTGCCAGAGGATATACTAAAGTTTGGGCCACATTCTTGTTCATACTTTACTCATGAAAGGAGATGGAGCGCCAAAAGTAATTTCACTCAAATTCAATCATTAAATTTGGGTATACACATTTTATGAGGCGAATGAAAAGAGGCCACACACACAGCAATAAAAAATGTTTGTATATACATCTGTTGAGCGTATCTGCTGAAGAATGCGTCAGATAAGGAACCAAGTAAGATTGAATTGTTCATCAAATTCATTATAATAAGATTTCTATTATGATTAGATTACATTTTCCTAAAAATAGGACGTCTGTACGGCATCACCCTACCAACGAGTACAATGTGCGTAATGTTTTCATTTTCGCAGTAAAACCTTTCTCCCTAAAATGACAACAAAAATGAAGTTTTATGGGATTCACGTGCACAGTTTAGCTTTCAGCTTGCAGTTAGTGAGTATAGTCCAGCACATGCCATTTATTATTTTTCTCAGTTTTGGAGAGCAGTGTAATAATATGCCGTACAGTTGGTATCATGAAGCAGGAAACTATTGGAAGGAAAAAGAGAAAGTTTACAAGCCCAAAAGTGGAGACCCATTTCTCAACATATGTTTCCTGTTACATCTAGTATGTCTGTAGTTTTTGTATCAGAAACAATAGATTCCACGGGAAAAAAAGGAGAGAATTGTAAAATTCGTGAACTGTTCACTCTACTTCACAATAATGTAAAACACGTAACTTTTGGCATTGAACCTTTTATGCATACAAAATTTCAAGGATGTGCCTATTGTGATGACTAACAATGTGGGCGGTTGTAAGTATGCTCCATCCAGCCAAAGATTTTTGTTTTAATTACAATCTTCTCCCCTTTTCAAATGCTTCATATGCAGATACATCTTCTTTGTGTATGCTCTTCGTTGAGAAAATTTGAAAACCTAATAGTTCTTTGGCAATCTATCATCTTCATTGTTACGTATACGTACATATGAAAGGAATTTGTCAACCACTATGAGAAGTACAGTTTCGAACTTTTTCAGCTTCGGATTAAAATTTTCTCATAAAAAAGTATTTAAAGAGTTTCAGGAACTTGAGTTTTCATTTTAGCAGCTACTTGTGTATGTTTTGCTTTCATTCAAATGCTCTACAATTCCATTAAAAGTTTACAAAACATGGGAAATGTTTACCTGTTGATGCAGACCCCATTTTGATTCCTGTGAAATAAATGATGCTTTCCAAAAGTGTAGGCAGATTGGATTTGCTTTCACTGGAATTCATAAACATTGTTTATTTAGAAACACAACTAAAATATGTATAAATAATATGTAACTGTAGACACGACAATCTATTTTTTTCTGTTTCAGTCTATCCACCTTGTCAAACAGAGTTGTAAACTCAACACGAACTCTTACACAACATTATATTCACGTTAGCAACCAAAATAGTAACCTACTCAATCAATTTAAACACCACGTGAAATACAAGCACTTGCTCCTGTTTTGATATAATACTGTCAGGTTAGTCCATTGCTATGTAGTATGTCAGTATAATTCACTTTATGTTTGCCTTTAGTTTAGTATGCTAAATAGTGCGACCGTTGTTCTGTAATCATTTCAACACGCTACCCAGTCTTTAATTGCTTTGTGTTTGTCTTCTTACATCATGAAATCCATATTTAAATGATTGGGCTACATATACTGACCGTCGGTGTCGGTAATTAGGTGTCTAAAATTAAAAAAAAAACTTTTATGATTCTACAATCCTATTACCCTACAAACCGTGTATCCATTTTTACCCCACACAGGCTGTGTTTAAAATTTATTTTCAGTAGATTAAGTGCGTTTTATCCGCTGCATTACTGAAAATCCCTTCCTTAATAATTCAAAAACCCATTTGCAAAGTATATTCATCTTTTTATCCTCCTCAGTGAAAACTTGGGCGTTGCCTTTTTATTGCAAGCAAAACTTTTCCCAAAGTAGATATCTGTCTTGGGTAGCTTACACTTTAAATTTTTCCCTTCGCGTAAAAATTCCCATGTTGTCCTGAAATCTGTAAAATCTAAAGCACGTACACCCAATGCTTTAAAAAGGCAACAAAAATACTGTAATCCTTTCTCTTGTACAACACACATGGGTCAATCTAATCCACTATAAATCACTAAAATAATGCGTAACCATGACACTTTCCCCAACATGTCCCATTCAATTTCTCCCTGATAACATATTCGTCTACAGGATGGACGTTGTCAAAATCCTGCATTCATATTCCCCCAATTATTTAGCGGCGTTTATTCAAATCCACTTATCCACTCAATGTCAAAAAACCTTCAAAATTTAACCACCTGTCAGTCCATTAAACTAACTCAACTAACTACATTTGGAGTTGGTATTAGTAACTTATAAACCAACTGACAATATGGTAGTACAAATATAGTTATTGGTATCAGTATGTCAACTTAATGCATGTGCTAATACCGTGTCTGTTATCCGAGATCTACGATTTACTACGAATAACATGATCCAGGAGCATTTAAGTCGCGCTAAGTAAGAACGTATGGCAACAATATTTCAGCTCCACATGGAGTACATAACGCACAAGTAGTACCGTATTTAATAATACACGGCGGTATATGGCTCTCACTCACTCACACTGTATAACATGGGATGACGAGTGAATGCATTGAGCAAGTGAGCAACAGATGCGAAATGACAGAAAAGATCGATATGATGAGCCAATGGTTCCTTTTTTATGAACACTAGAGAAAACTCTTATTCCTCTTTGTGGTTTGGTTTTATTAGAGCAGGCAACAGTATTATTTTTTCGATGCTAGTGAGTTGGTTAGTTAGTGCTGTTTGTTATAGTGCACCCGAGTTGTAAAACATCAAGTCATACATACACACGGGGGAAACAATAAGCTTATTCGGCTCCTCACCACATCTACAACTAATAACTACTATATATCAATGATATTGCAATCGTGCGTGTTAATTCTATCGTATTCTGATACGAAGAACACTTCATATCTGATAATAAACCGCACTGAGCGAGTAACTGTATACTAAACTACCAAACACGAGTATTTCAGCCAAAAACCACTACTTTCCTACAAAATTTTATTTTGCTTGTTATCTCAAAAGCTAAGCGACTAATTAAAAGGATCAAAGTCTTTTCTAGCCTGAAAAAGCGTTTCTAAGCTAAATAACTAAGCATGTTTGTAAATTCCGTGACAATTTAATAAGCCGTTTTAGCTATATGGTGACAGGAAATCAAATTATAAAATATTTTTACAAATGTGTGCGTGGTGTGTTCATGCAGCCGTAAACATTTAGCTTTTGGTAAAAAATTTATTTTCAGCCGTCGTGAGCTAATTCAAGATATTTAAGCTCCCTACTAAAGGCCTTGTATAGCTCAACTTGCTATATTTAAAAAAAATTGCAAAAATTATATATGATAAAAAACGTTGTCAAATTGAAAGAATTTAAATAAAAGTTAATGGACTATAACATGTTAGGATTTAATCTGCGTCTGCGCCGCTAATAATAGTCAATTGTTTTATTACATGGATTTCATTAGTGATACACAAACTTTTACGCTGCACCGGCAAACGGTAGTTAGTTATGAAATGTAAATACCTTTTTACACGCCCTTCATAGTTAGTTAGTTAGCCAGGAGTCACAATCTGTCCACAAATCCACACTGTGTAGTTTAGTTAATAGTTTCTGTTGAGAAAATGCTATTGGACTTTGTTTTACTTCGCACTCACGAGCACTACTAGCTATAGCTAGGTTTGCATGCAAACACTGTGTAACCACTTGCTATTGACAGGAATCTTTTGTTTCGATGCAGGGCCAGAATTTCCACGACTGACTAACTAACTGACTGAAAATACAAGACCATTATTATTTCTTTAGCACAAGAAATAAAATTTTGCCACTGACTATGCGACTAGCTAAAGACAAAGTTTCCAGCTGACGGGAATTCATGAGCGATGCAAGTAGGTCTCTGTGATTCTATAGTTAGCAGTGTGAAATCTAACAAGTTATAACTTACGATAGGGAGTTTGGAATTTTATTCGTCATAAATTCCCGTAACACAAATACGAGTCAAGAAAAAAATTACCCGTAATAATTTTGAGTTTTGGAGTTTAGTTTGCTCAAAATGAGTGGTATGAATGCATTACAAAGTAACAATTTTTCGGAAGCAACAGCACACGAGTGCTTACACGCTTATAAGAATGCGAGCAAAAAGGCGGTATTTGGATTTGCAAATAAGCCGTGTGGGTTCTATTTGCTGTTCTTGTACTGTCGTTTCGAAAAATTCCAAACTCCCTAACTAACTAACTAACTATCAGAGAAAACAGCTTATTAAGAAGTCTAGAAATCACACGTTACAATTTGTGTGCCTCGAAAACGTGCCTACTCTTCCCAATGGAGACTTATGCATTTTCTTTCGCAACTAAACTTTCACTACTCCTGTTTCACACATACACATAGGAAACCATATTGGGCGAGACTTGGAGATAACTGATTACAATTGCTGTTGGCCTTCTCAGAACAGTACTATTATTAGTTAGGAAACTTACTTACTTACTTAATCAGTTGGTCTCCTCACCATACAAATTAAGATGGGATCTTGATATGCTAGTACGTTTTGGATTTGTTTTTTGGCGCTGATGATTCATAAAAATAGGTCAATTCACGCACTTTGACCCCTGACTACCTATTTCCATGAAAAATCCGTTTCACCCCCTGTTAGTATATGGGAGACTAGTTGAAATATAATCCTGGCTTCAGCTTCTAGTCTCTTGGGCTCACTATTACATGCCAGCTAGTTTGGTAACTAATGCACAGTTTCTCTGCTTACCCAGTCAAATACTAGTTAGTTTGAGGACACAACTAACTAACTAACTAATCTATCTGAGGCAGGAAACGTTTTTCCTGGAGCAATACGGTATACGTCGGGCAAAGTATGTGCCTCCACTCTGCTCAACTGATCTCAACTGCGAGAGCTTGCTCACTGTACTGACTGACTGACTAGAACAGCTACCACCAATGTTAACTTTTACGTGAAAAATCTCTTTCGCTCACTGTATGGAGTTGCGTTCTAAGCCACCAGCAGCTAGTTTCCACTCTATATAATGTATAAGGAATGGGAACACAGGATAGCTGGGAACGAGTTTAGTAGTTATTTAGTTCTTTAGTGCTAGTGTGCTGCACAGTTTACTTCTTTTTGCACAGACTGGAGACGTGTGCTGCTTCTGGAGCGTTTGTACTCTGTTGCATGGAAACTACAGCCTTTAGCTTTTCCCCGATGTGACTAGGGCGAACGGCGAACTATTCTGTTTGTTATTATGGTGCACACTCTAGCTCCTCACATTTTGCACACATATGCTCACTCTGTGTTTAGTTAGTTGGTTTCGTCAGTAGGAAACATAGTGGTTGGGGCCACCATCAGGCAACGTGGTTGCTCTCGAACTAACTACGATTCCACAATTTTTATTTAACATTCAAGGTTGTGTTAGAAGTTATGCAAAAAAGTTCATCCGCGTTGTCTCACGTCAAGTCTCATTATGAATCGTGCAGTGGGTAAAAAATATCTTGTCGATTTTTTGGGGCTACAATAATTCACGTACAATTTTTTCATAAGATAATTAAGCCAAGGGTATTGTTAGTTAGTTAGTTGACGGCTTCACTGGTAATATCATGCATATTAAATTGCTATTGATGAGTGATTGAAAGAGTAGTGAGATAAAAATGTGCTTTTTTCATAAATAATCAACAATAGGAAGTGGACATACTCATGCTGCGGTTGCTGAAGGTAAAGCGGCCAAGTAATAGTTGTAGCACATGTATTGAGCATTGAGTGCAATGTGATGAGAGCAGAAGCTAGTCTACCCCCAGTGTAAATTGTTAAACTTTTTGGGGAAAAAGTTTAGTTTACAGATTTGTAAGTATTCACCAACCAATCTTCTTGCTGGTCCATTGTGAGGGAAGTCTAGTGAGTAACACCGTCATGAATAGCTAGGGTTTGCCTCCTCAACAGGACTCTCAGTCAGTGGTTTCCACTGTCACGAAATATGAGTTTCACCAATCATGAATATTATTATGCACTGACTGGAAAGGTTTTAAAACGAGCAGATTACGGTGCTCAGTCATTGTGTACACACAAATTTTGATGCCAGCTGGTTGAAGCTGGAGAACTGCTGTGGAATTTGGTGCGCTCTCCGGGCTTCATAGATATTGGATCAAAGTTGTTGGTCTAAAACATATATGTCTATAACATGGAGATACTGGATGAGTTAGAGTTGCACAACAAAAACTTGGCCTGGCCTGGATCTTCTGCTACTACCACATATTCCATGCATGCATTGCAGCAAAGAGGAAAGAAAATCGGTTGTACCGTCAAGTGAAAAGAGAAAGCTCTGACGAATTGTAAGCTCATACGTAACACTAGTATGTAGTATCACTAGAAGTGTTTGTATGTGCACGTTGCCCGTTCCTCTCAGTAGGCGCAGATGCACACGGCACAGTTTGAGAGATGCCACTTGAAATTCTTGCAAGGTCGAATCATTTCATCGTTTCTTGGGTACCACGTCATCCATATTGGCAAAAGGCTGTCTCGCTCGAGTACTTTGTTTTTTCTTGGTTTCTAGTTCCCTGAAATCTCTTCAAGGTCGCCACTCGTGTTGTAGGGCTCAAGGAAATAGGAATGAGTTCTTGAGTGAACTGGTATTCCTACAAAGGCTAGATATGAATAATAGTTTACTTGAACTGTCCTGCTGCTTGCTACATCTGATTTGATTTGATTTATTCATTTTATGTGTGTCCAAGTCGGTACATAGTACCGCTCTTTCCTCAGTTACATGACTAATAAACTCGTCATAATAGTATATATATAGCATATCTTTCATTTTTGTAATTTGGTTGTAGCTGTACTGTAGCCTGTTTTTGTACCTGTAAAGTGCGTGTTTTTGCTTAGGACCCCTTGGTATTTTTGCATATAAAAATGAAAGTTTATGGAAAATGAGTATGGGACTCTTAACCATGGAAGATATGAAAAAAATACGACTGTGTAAATCATTTACATAGCGGAATCTACGAAATTTGATCGATGTTTGATACATGGTGTTTTATGGGTCATGCGAAAAGTGCAAGATTAGCAAATTGTATTGTGTTTTTTGTGTGTGCATAGCAGGATTATTCCTTACTCATCCATGCTGACCTATTAACCCAGTCATTGTTAAAGTGCAATGCAAAAAAGTTTTACTTTTTTTTAGTACAGTCAAAGATCTTCTCTCTACATAGTATTATGAAAATCTATCGTAATAATCTATCTAATGAAATCCACAGGGACGGATTGAAGGCTATTTAAATGCATGTACCGTTTTTTTCTTAATATTTTTTAAATGTGATATTCGCTATAAGTGATCAAATTTTCCGTTCTATGAAAAATGCAAATCCTAAATATACAAATATTCGTTCTCTGTTAGTGATATTCAGTAGTATGTACATACATAATGTATGTTGGAAATATTTTAACTTTTTCACTAATGACTACTGGTAGTGTTTTGTCACCTTTTCAGGATTGCTATATTAATGCATATCTAGCTTATCCTACAAGGCAAATGGCAAATATTTTACATAATATATGAACTCAAGTTCATGCTCAAATCATCCAATTCACTCGTTTATTGATTATTTCCCATTTTCATTTACTCACAGAACAAACTTTAAAACATTCATATTGATCGAAATTGAAAACTAGAAGAATTGCCAAAAGATCCACGTTACAACTACTGTCTGTTTATAATTTTCTGTTTGGATTTTAACTGGAGAAAATTTTTTGTAGTTAGTAGTTTTCATATTCAGACCCAATTTTCGGGTGTTTGTTTATGGAATTTCACCTACACTAGCAGTCCATGAAGAGAGGAGAAAAAATTAATTTTTTAGATTTAAATTTGCACTTTTAACAGCTTGCCCGTGACTATGATTGACTTTGCGACGGATCTTTCCTTAGCCCGAAGCAAACAAACTATACAATTTAACATTATCAAATGCCTAAAAAAATAGAGAGTAAAGTCCGGGACTCGATGGATTAAAAATAGTGCGCTAGTGTAGGGAAATAGCGTCAAAGAAGGCACATTAAATTTCAAAGCCAGCAATAGATTTCTCCTTTCAAGTGACTTTTTCAGCCGGTTCCAATCATTAAAAAATATCACTTACAGGGGAGTTCGACTATAATGCATTTTAAATGAAGGTTAGAGTCAAATAATAAATTGAATTTCAGTTCAATAGAGTATTTTCTCATGCAATTCCTTAGCTCACTATACCGTGATCATGTGAGTTTCCTTCCTAGAAGGGAAAGTAAATGCATTATTTGTTAGCCTTGTGTATGTTTTGTGTTTGTTTTTCACGCGCTCTGGAGACAATTTCACACTATTTTGTGCAGTGGAGCTTCATTCTTCAATGCATGCATAGTTACAAACTGTTTATGCTTACAATATACTGCCTGCTGGCTACCATAGAAAGAATCTGTTGTCAAAGTTGAATGCGGTATGTTCTGCTGCATTACAATTTATTTTTTTCGTTTCAATTAAATTAATGAGAAGTAAAATCAACTGTGTTGTCTGTCAAAATCTTGCTGCTACATCGGTCAGCAAATACTTTTGTTATTCAGTTTTGTTTTATCCTGTCATCAACCGATCCAGTATTATTAAGTCAAGGGTTGAAATAAATCTGCTGACCCTATAGTTTAGTTATTTTTGTAAGTGACAACGACAAGTATTGCATTCCCCAGAACAATTACACTTGAGTGTAGTTGGCTAGTTAGTGGAGCAAAAAAGTATTTAAGAAATGCACAGTAGTCGCTTATGGTTGGCTGGAAAATGGATCTGGGTAACTATAGGAACTGCCGCTGCTACAACAATAGTTGTCAAGTGTGCCACAGGATCTCCGTTTTCGGATGGTTATGCCAAGTGGGATTACAATTGGGACCGGTGAGTAAGTTTGCTATATCATGTGTAAAAATATGTACTATACCATCATAGACTGTAAATATTCAAAAATGGATCTGCTTGGGCACACTTGCTAGCAATACTATATACTAATTGACATATATATGTCAAATGTCACGAACTGTCATACTGCTGCAGCTATTAAAATATCACATTTACATAGGACGGAGGACTTGCCAGTTTCATATATGACACCATAGCATGCACTATTTGTATCAAACTCTTTCATGAATGTCAGATGGGAATTAATACCCCCAAAATTATTTTTCCATCCCAAAATGAATTCATATTCTATTAAAATATATGAAAAAAATAATAATCACGAAGTTTTTTTCCCCGAAATGACTATGGCCACTATGGTGTAACTATCTACAGAAATCCCATATTACTTTCTCCATCTCAAGAAAATTATCTCAACGTTTCGTTCCATTAAGATAACATTTGGAGTCCCCATGGTAATACCGCATTATTGTAATAATAAACCCACTATGACTGCAGGCAACATTAATCATTTTAATACACAAACGCTGTTGTGACACCTTTTACTCATCGACTCTACTCCATTTGACTAAGCTTGATATGCCCCACTACTACGACCCAGCGACGTGAGCTCATTTGTAACAACATGGACTTATTTAACAATTTGTCTTCTTCGCCTGTCGCATCTAGGCGAGAATCCTACAAAGCAATCAAGCCGCCAAAACCATTCTCCAAGAAAGATGAGAAAGTCAGTATCAATAAAGAGGAAGATACGACCATCCTGCAGAAAGGCAAGGCCATTCGCCGTGTTTTCCTCATACGACATGGGCAGTACCATATCGATGCGAAGGAGGGATGTGATAAGACTCTCACTGATACGGGAAAAGAGCAGGCCAAATACACAGGAGAAAGACTGAAGTCCTTGGGACTCAAATTTGACTCATATATTACTTCCACAATGCCGCGAGCCATCCAAACTGGTGAGATCATTCTCCAGTCAATTCAACAGGATGTGCTCAGGATTCAAGAGAAGGATGTTTTGCTCGTAGAGGGGGCTCCCATCTCGCCTGAACCCAATGTCTCAAAATGGCATCCTGAATACTATGTGAGTGTCCTCTCTGTAATTATAGATCGTAGGTCGTATTGTTGCTGTTGCACAGGTACAAGTTAGGGTGGCTTTTTAAAAAAGTTACGATTTTAAAGATTGAAATTCAATCTAATTGTATATACTCATTACAAAAGTTTACCTGTGTGTATCAGTGTTGTTTTGACATTGTAAAGCTGGTATCCCAGCAGTAGCATAAGTAGCAGTGAGCGTATCTAAATTTCAAAACAAAAGCGGGTCCTTTTTATGTGTGTAGCTTATTTTGAATATAAGGATTTTTGATAAGGTAATGTTGGATTTTTTATGTATGAAATGTTTTAGAAAGAACAGGGTAAGTAGGAACATGCTAAGATAATAGAAACTCGCTTTTAGTGATTTAATGGGACTTTTTTTTCGAATACATATTTTATTATGCATGAAACATATATAGTACCACGAAGACGGCTGTCGGATTGAAGCTGCATTCAGAAAACATATCCATCGTGCAGATCCAGAGCAAGAGAAAATATCTCACGAAATTATTGTGTGCCATGCGAATGTCATTCGCTATTTTGTATGCAGGTAAGACATTTTTAATTTTATGTCGTTATTATTTTGCCATACCCCACGTACGTCCTATTTTTAATGGAACAGTCTTTGTCATCTGTCCAGCTAGATTTGGTTTATTTTTTCATGTGAATATTTACAGAAAAAAATATGATTGCAATTTTATTTTCTTCAACAATTTTGTTTTATCTTTAGTGCTATCGTGCTATGCAATGCAAATATGTCAGTCAGCAATCATCTGCACTGAAAATTTCTGCTTTGAATTATTCAGGACCATTCCCTTGTTTGTCCAAAGCAATGAAAATTTCTCAAAATGTAGTGAGTTGGTTTTTATTTTGCGGCTCTTTCATCAAATCGTATTATTTGGGGTTACATTTTTTTACCCTTTGCTTTTAGCGGAGAAAAGTGAGTTTTGTTGATATCTTTGTAATAGAAAATGCTAATGCATTTTTCACATTCATTTTATATAGTGTGTAAATATTTTTCGTGTCATTCCTTCTACGGCACGTAAACTGATACAATCTTGTCTTGTGTATTTTTATGTAAATACTTGTCGTTTGCTGTATCTGTTTGTTTTTGTCCCTTGATGTAATTCTTGCGTTGAATGGCTTTATATTCCCATCTGCCATTTCTTTAGTGTACCATGCTTTCATCTTTATGTTTTTAGAAAGCTGTTGATGTGGATACTGCGTTTTCCATTCACATGTTTATTTATATATGTATTGAGATGACTATTCCTCTCACTCTACCTTACTTTTTATGTGGTGTTTGTTTTCTATTTCCAGAGCTTTGCAGTTACCAGCGGAGGCATGGCTTAGGATAAGTCTGAAACACGGGAGCATTACTTGTCTGGATATTTTACCATCAGGACGAGTGGTTTTGAAAAATTTGGGAGATGCTGGCCACATTCCTCCCAACCTACTAACATCTTCTTAATGTGATATTTTAAGAGATTAATGAACTGTGTATGGGGCCGTATATTTATGTTATGCAATTGTGAATTAGACTTGTTGCATCTGCGATTGCATTGCGAAGTGATATACTAGAAATTATGCGTACAGTAGTTAAAATTTAGTGTGTTGGTTAAAAATATATGCCCGGCAAATTCTTTCTCATTTGCCGTCATCTAGTCTAGTATTGCATGTTAGGTTAATTGTATAGCTAAACTAAACTGACCAATTTACGAGTAAATATGCTCTTATCATGTCTCAAACATTAAGATATTCTTTCGTTGGTTTGGCTGTTAGCTTTTTCTGTGTTTTTTTAGCTTGGGATATTGCACGTTTCGTGTACGTTATTTTGTAACAATATATGATGAGTGTAAGAATAAAGTGACGTATTGCGTTTGCAATGAATAAGTAAATATACTTAAACATGAATAAGTGAACTATATTCTCAAATGTTTCAGCAGTACATTTTTACATAGGCCAGGCTCATGCAGAAACTTTGAATCTACGTAAGGAAATGAGTTAAATAAAAAATAAAAATAGGCTTAATATTTAATACAAGTACGGCTGTCTGACAAAAGGCATGTAGCTTATGGTCAAATATGATAAATAACAGATAAAATACACAAATTCGAACCTAAAAAGTCAGTAATTTCGATTTCTTTTAGGTAGTTTATATTACGGGTAAGTTCATTATCTACACTTGATTTATCTACGATGCTTGATTTATTCATAACGGAGAAACAGGTTATTTTGTAGTGTTTGGATTATAAGTCTGGAAGTGGCACATATTTTGGTTCGTTAACAATCCTGGGTTTATTTGGATGGCTAATTAGGAAATAATACATAATGTGGACAACGATGAAAGTGGAAAAGAACAAAAGAAGATTGTTATTGTGAGTTTTGGGCGAAGCCAAAGTCACTTTCTTCTTCATCGCTTTCATCTGGTTCACCAAGAGCTCGAACGAATTCTGAGAAAAACAATCCAGACATTCTTATTTTCTTTCCAGAATGTGAAATGAATTAGACATAATAGGGATAGGAAACATTTTATTGAAAGTCGGACTACAATCAGTCGTCGTTAGGAAATGATCTAATTATGTGACATCAAAAGTTTTTTTCTTAAAAAAGAGGAAACGGACAAAATTGATATTTGCTTTCTTTTTGTGTGCAACATCTTCATTTGAAAGCGCACATTCACATATGAAAACAAATGACAAAGGCTAGGAAAAATAAAAAAATAAACGACAGCAAGGGGACATAAACAAGTAGGGGAGCCTGTTGAATGTCCTATTTTTAATCCTATCTTATTTGGCATGTCTTCAAACATTTTATTACCAATTTTAGTTACACCGACCAACATTTGAGACTTTTAAACGCCACGCATGAGTAGACATCAGTTTTATGCCCTTCCTTTTTTGGCGTGCCTCACAACCCCTAAATACCATATTCAAATCTTTTTTGTCCTACTTGTTTGGTGTGTCTAAAAAACCCCAGAATACCAAAGTTGAAGTGGGTCTGTTGGGATCTACTGCACTTTACTGCACGAGCTATTCACGATTTTGTGATTTCCCCCATTTCCCCTTGCGGGGCTTTATATGCTTGCAAAATTCAACGTGTGCTCACCTTCTTTTATTTGTCCACTTACTGTAATTCATTGTAAAGTAAACTAATGTGAATACAATATTGCATGTCTGGAGTTAAGAGTTGTTCAATCTACTCAGGCAATATCTACCACATGCATGCAAATATTGATGGATCTATTAAAAAATCCCTATTCATGAATGTTGATACTTCCGAGATTCCAATCTCTTCTTTCTTTTTAAGAAACTCACCATCAAAATCTATACGGCCATCTCCATCCACATCCACTTCTTTGATCATATCTTCAATTTCATCTTCACTCAGATCTTCCCCTAGGCATTGAAGTACAGCTCGCAAATCCGATGCACTGATATATCCTCGATTGTGCTTGTCAAAAATCTAGGATACAATAACTATATAACTTTTTTCCCAGTCAGTCAGTAAATTTTCCATCTCAATGGCTAATTCACGTACAAAATATGGGTGCTCAAAAAAATTTATCATATTCTGCCATTCCAATAAAATGTTTGCAAGGTCATTCAATACATTGACATATAAATATGATAAAATGATTCGTAATTTGTTTACCCGGAAAGCGTCTCGGAGCTCTTGCTCCTCATCTGTGACGGAAGTGATTCCAGCATAGTTCGTAATTATTTGAACAAATTCTTCAAACGTGAACGTCCCATCCCCGTCAATGTCTACTTCTTCCAGCATCTCTTTCAACTCCTCTTCACTTGCAAATTGGCCTAATGATCTCATAACTATACCCAACTCGTCTTTCGTGATACTCCCATCGCCATCTTTGTCAAAAAGTCGGAACGCTTCTCGATACTCTGCCAGACAAAAGATTTCGCATTACGAATCTACTGCCAAAACGTTTACAACAAACTTTGTTTAGTTGGTGACCAATGCAATAATCCATTATGAGTGGGCTATAAATGTATCACAGCACACAATAAATATTCATCACATTACCTAAATAAATTATACAGTAAATGATATTAATGGAACCTGCATTTTGCAATACTATATGGCGACACATTGCTATTTTAGTGTAGCGGACGCCGACAAAACTAAATTCTGCGATAAGCGGAAAATTTCTACGTGGATTGTAACCAATCATATCTCTTTTGTTTTTAGATAGCGTCCTTTTCCAGCGCATGTGCAACCAGTCATATTCGGCTTCTTTTCAGAAAGTGTCCTTTGCGACTTCACGTATGCAACCAACGTAGCAAGAATTACATTCCTTAATACTCACTCAAGTCTGTTCTGTTTGTTATCTAAATGCGATCACTGTACTGAATACGGATAATTAAGTTCTATAATTGTACTTTTGTATTCCATTTTCTGTCTTGTAAAACATACTAACTGGTTTGCTGTGTGAAGTGTTATTTTCGCATTTCGGGACACATTCCCGTCCAATTATAGAGACAGTTAGTTAGCAGTACAGTTCCAGTAATAATTAACAAACCTTTCATTTCCTTTTTAGAAGCTTGCGCTATACTTTTCGGGGAATTAGTGAGTGGACTGGTCATGTCTTTAAGGGATCTTTCATTCTCCATCATGGTGGATCCGTGGGCGGCTGTGATTGCCTCTATATTAGAAGAATAACCTAAAGCGTCTAGAGCAAGAGGACTTGTAGCAATATCTTTGTCAATGAGTGTGCACGATCCTTGGACGTCGATTGGTTCCCCAAAAGTATTATAATCCTGTGGCGTCGAATGCACTCGCTCTCTTCCACTTGTGTTCAATATAGGTGCAGGAGGAGCAGGTAGACCCTGAGCAACAAAAAAGGTAATAAAATGTAATCATTGATTCATAACATGTGGCGCACAGTTAGCAGTAGAAGGATGTATTTTTTATATTTTGTGTGCATAGAAAATGATCCTGACTCACAATTCATACTTACTGCGTGACTAGATCCCTGTTAGATTGTATGATGTTATAAACGAAACTGGTGGCGGTCGTGGATTTAGACTAGAGTTAGTTTGGAAAGTGTTATGGCTGGGATGATGGAAGTGGTCGTATTATTACATGGGCGAGAAAGAAGTGAAAAAGCAATAAAACGTGAACTTATTGAACTTTTAGGCCTCATACTCGAGTTTTTGGAACCATTCGCACGTGCTCTGTTTATTTAATAGTGTGGTGAACGATGTGGATAAGACACAAGAATGATGAAAAATTTCAACTTTTGTTGTATTCCCCCCACTCATGACATGTTTTTTAAACGATTGGATTGATAAGATTTATTACGACGAAGCAACGGTAGAAAATCGTTTACCTTATGTAAGTTACCTCAAATAATTATGTTCCGAGCAGATCGTTGATAAGAGTTGTACTATTGTTATTCTTGAAATGTTATTGATTAAGAATTTATGCACATTGACGCATATGGCCGTTCGATATGATCATATTATGTAATGTCTACCAAGTTTAAAATGATGCTTAAGATCAAATGCAGTTAAATATATTAGTTGCTTACCAAGTTCAAATTAGCAATCCACCTTCGGAAATTATGAAGTGGCTCCTTGATTTTCCCACAATAATCATTCATCACATCATACGTTCCGTACAATTCATATGAATGTCGGTGTGCAGTGCGAATTCCAGGGGATATACTCCTTAATTAAAGAAATATACGATATGTACATTTACACAAGCAATTAAATAATGACAGAATAATCACATCATAGCTGAATTGAGGACACTAATTATCGTTGATAAAATTGGAGTTAAAATGAGAAAAAGGTAAAGCTCTTTGGCCTGTTAATTAAACTGTTACTCTCCAGTATAAATCCAGTGTCTCATTTTCTGGAATCAGATTATAGACCAGGTGTCTAGTCTACTTTGATTTAGTCTACTAATCTACCCTACGCCCTACAGTCCTGTCCAGATAATCTACAGTCGCAACGTATAAAGAATGCTAGATGTGATGCCTAAGAAAGATGAAAAGAGTGAGTGTGAAACTTTCATGATCAAAGAGCAAACACTAAAAGTAACGCTAGTAAGTGCTTTGTAAAAAGGAGTACAATACAGCACGACCTAATTAAAAGGATGGAGTGTAACACAATGCCCCCGAAAGAGAAGTAGTATACTACGTGATCGGTAACAGGTTGGCTTCTAACTAACAAATTTGCCGTGTATTTTTTTCATGAGAAAACAAAATCAATTTTTGGTGATTGATTAATTGACTTCAACTACCATATCGCCGTACATATAACATATATCAGTTTATATTATATATATATATATCAGAGTTTTAATACTATTACTACTGAATTGCAAAACGCTCTAAAGTTGTTGCCTAAATGTTTCCCATCCTAGTTTAAATAACGTCAAATGCTCCTTTTTCTCCTAATTAATAAGAACAGTGAGACTATGAGGCAAGGGAAAGGTTTTGCACGCACGAATCGTCAAAGTCATTGAGTGAAAGCATTATGAGCGCCGACATGTTTTTTGTGCTTGTTCATAAAGTATGCTCTTGCCCCTGCTATGTCTTTACCTTAAGCAGACAGGTTCAGTTTCCCTAACTTTGTTTCCAAGAATTAATGTGAGTAACTTGACAACAGACTGTGCACAATAGTTTTCTGGGAGTAACGATACTTGAATACGTCACTTATATTCACAACTTGAAAATCCTGAAATCGCACACCCAAAAACGCACTTTTTGATTTATGAGAGCTCCGTATCTTTCACCAATAAATACTCAACTGAAAACAAGACAACAACTGGACTAGATAGAGAGAGAGGAGAAAAAGTGAAAGTTTTTCATTCCTTCTAAGAAATGACAGGATGAGTTGAAATAGCGCAACATGCAGATCGATAACCCTCATCCTATATCTATGGTTCCTAGTTTCCAAATTCCTGCATATAACTATAGTACAACAAGTGTCGCATATTTGACTTTCCTTTTGTCTTACCTGCTCACTCGCTCGCTCAAGAATGTGTTTACGAAAAGCCCTCACGACCGCTTGTCTCCACGCTATATCTTTGCCCTCCAAAATATCCAAGTCACGCGCTATTCAAATTAAAATTAGTTTTAGTTAAGTTTCAAGCCAAATCAGCGAATATAAATCGCTACGCTCCCTTCAGGGGCATTAAGATACAGATATAGGATCGAAAAAATAATTTGAACAGATACATTACATAGATGTAATAATAATGAGATACATAAAAAACATAAAGGACTAAAAGTCATATAAACATTTAATTGCATTTTGATACCAAATCCAATGTTCTTTTCACAGACTGTCTTGACTTGATTTTACTAACTTTTTATTCACAGGCCAGCAACCAAAATATTTTCCCTAACTACCCAAGTAGATACACGTACACAGTATCCTAACTCAATAAATGAAAAAGGGCTATTCACAGCTGAGCTACAAAAAACTAACAATGTGAGAGCGGCAAGTGAACTACATGCGTTTAGAACACGATTGCCTGAACAACTGGAGCTAGTCCTGCTCCTGTTCAAATCCGCTTTCAAATAGCTTCAAACTGTGCAAATTCACAGCCACTGACAAACCGTTCGCATTCGGAAATGTGGCTTCTTGTATCGACCAATGCTGTGGTGATCCTAAATCCTTACACCATGTCTCTGTATCCACAGCGCAGTTCATCACACTTGCTTGTAATATTGTGTTTCACCATGCAAACTTACATATTTAACACTCTTTGGACCAACTTACCTTTGTACGCACGCATTTGTTCCCCAATATTGGATGGAGTCTATCAATCCCATATAATTTTTGGAACTTCATACTATACATCATTGAGATGAGACGTGGTAAATGGATTATGGTACTTTCGAAATGGGGCAATATGATCAGTGACTTTCTAATTTTATGGCTTCCAATCAAAAAAAAATACTGGAGAGGATATTCTTTATGCATGTAATAATATACAGTTCCGTCATTACGACTTAAACAATGTTGCAATATGGTTAGTTAGATTGCAGCTAGTTATTAGTTAGATAGTAAATGGAAGTCCTCAATGATGATAAATGAACCAAAAATTTGCCATTTGCAGCATACAAATATCACATGTGTGTGCAGGGTTTTCCTGGGTTTGTGGTCTACTTACTACTTTCCCAATCTGAGGCATTGTGTGTGCGGTGACGCTTTGGATTTAACCAGGCGTCAATCACTCTTCACCGACAGCGATTGAATTTTCTCTCCTTCCATCCCATTGTGTGCCTGTGCAGCTTTCATCCGCAATTTAATTTCTTTTGGTATGGGCAGTTCACATTTTATATGGTAGCTTAAATAGAGAATGATAGGAGGTTTCCCCGAATCGTGGCTAAAGTTTTCAATTATTAGATAACTGACTGGGTTCGTTTATTGCCTCATCTGAGAGACTTGCACACGATTGTGTACTTCCATTTTTATAGGCAATTTTGATTAAAACGTGTGGGTGGTTAGAGTTTAACGAAGCCAATATTTCCGAAATATTACATTACGTTATTTGAGCAATACATAAGCCAGTTTATCTAGATTTCAGGTATTTCCTCATAATTCATTAAAAAATATGCTACTTTAAACGTAACACTCGATTTTCCGAACCTTAGATAATAGTTAGTTACTTTTACATTAAATTTCATAGAACATAACGTTCGATTGCATGTTTTCCGATCTCATGCAGCTATCATATTAGTTGAACGAACATTCTAAAAACATTGTCGCATCGCATTCTTGTCAATGTTCCAGGAAAACTCACTCACATGAAAATAGCCAGTTTAACACGCATTCATGCACCTGAGGCAACGCAACTTGACACATATAAATTGCTCAATGTTTCAGGATCACTGGAGAATAATAGCACTACTCCAAGTATAAAGTAATAAAACATTCCTTTTAAGTCTAGTCTATTTCTTCCATCTCTACATATTGTATTATATTATAGAATGTAATCCAAATTACCTCACGGCAGGATTTATAGCTTGTGCCATATGTATGCCTGCATACACCCAATAATAATGAAAATGATAAGACTTGGAGTGAGCAACTGGAACCTTGACGTATGCAAAGAAAATTTTTCGTACTCATTTATTCAGAGTGCATTACGTTGGAGAAAGCATGCTTTCCCCATTAAATATAGAGCTGTTAAAAATGCGAGGAGCTAACTTGTAGGGTTTTTGTTTCACATTGTATCAATTTGATCCCATATCTGCATAGCAATAGTAATAGGTGGGTTAGGATATAATGAACGATATGGAGGCAGTAAGTCACAAATAGTTTTTCTTGAATCTATTAATATGAGCTATTATAATTATGTAGGGAGCTAAAATATGTAAACAAGTAGAGAATAAATTTCATACTCGAATGCATTTTCATCATATACATAAGCAACGATGACATACATGTTTGAAAACGATTTAGATGGTTAGTACAGAAAAGATTTGAATGCTGTCAAAGACCTTGGGAAAACGTGGAAAAGCACCGCAGAAAATTAGAGAACCATGCAACATTTGGAAGACTTGATGAAAATACACGGGATGAAGAAAACGATGCAACAGTGTGAAATAAATCTCTTTTTGTGTGTGCACTTTACTTTGGTGTAAGGTTCGGTTTAACCAGACAAGTATCACCTTATAACGAGTAGAATGATTACAAGAAAAACACTTTTCTAAGTCTTAACAATTTTTATGTAATCCATTAATTAAGTAGACGCGTCATTGATTTTTGTATTTAACCTTGAATAATTTCATAATATTGATGACACAGCATACATAATAGTAAGCAAAAAATTATCTTCCTTTTTAACCATTCCATATGTATATAACGGTCGACAAGTCATAATAGTTTGTTTCAAAATTACACCCAGAATTTGTATCTAGTAGATTTCTGCCTTGTAATACTTCTTAGAACTACATTAGTGTGTGGTTTTAGAGTAAACATATGAAAAATAACACCACTATATGTCAATCCATTTGCTGAAGACACAAACAAGTATAGGATACACAACTAACTCATCCTTTTCTTCATCCTCAAAAAAAACATTGCATCCATTGTGAAAACATAACTCTACACAATGAACAACTTCATTTCCTTTTTGCAAACAGACCAACATTTTCACGCATTCGTGTCCACTTTGTTTTCTTTCAACAACAAAAAAACACCAATCACTGACAACGTTTGACATTGTATGGTGAGTGGTGAAATACATTCATAATAATATGTGACCAAAGCCTGAGAGCAAAGCGGGCACATGACACAACAACTCCACAACGGCTGACCAACTAACTATTTAATTACCTAACCAACCAGGTGACTACCTAACATGCTAAATACTACATATAACTCTATTATATTGTATAAACTAGTTGGGCTAAAAAACATACGGTACAAGAACTCGGCACTTTTCCACTCATCCTAGCTATATCATCATCATGAACCGCAACTACTCATTTTGAAGCTACCATAAACGTATGAACTCACAAATACTATATAGAAGATAGTAGTATTCCAAAAAAGAAGAGACAAACTTCTCGTACAAATGTTATGCTTATTAAAGTAAAGAACTATAGGAGAAAGCAGAAGTTTTCACACACATACTTTTGCATCAGTATAAGTAAAAACGCTTCAAACATTGCATTTATATATGTATGTAGTTATGTACACGACACGATCAGAGCCTTCACAAAAACAATGTACAGCAGTAATTGTAGTTTGTTTTTCTTATTGAGGAACAAATCACACTTGATGAACTTGACCAATGCCTGGTAAGTTCTTGATATCTTCTACTTTACTTTAGTTTGTAGTATTTATATAGATACATAATATATATCTACATATATCTATACAGTTAGTTTGTTAAAGGTGAAATAACTGTTATTTACTCGAAAAATGTTGACTGTTGCAAGCCTACAAAGTAATATAATAATATGTTTATATAATAGCATACGCTTTTTAGTATCAAGAATTATACATATTTCATTTGAAAGTTAAACTAGGTTCATACATATTTCTTGAGAGAATATATATTATAAAGCAGCCTTTAAATTACTCAAGTTTCTAAAAAATTCTTTCTAGTTATCATACTCCCTATCAACTTTTTCAATAATCACTTGTACAAAAGGAGGTTTTCTTTCGTCCATTCTGCCCTCGCAAAATTAAATGGTTTCAAACAGTTGCATTGGACGTTACTTTTATAAGGTTGTAAAGAGACTTTGGATTAACATCGATACAACTATATATTTTCTGTGTACTGGCGAATAAACAATGAAGGAAAGGTGTAAGATGTAAGAAACTTAATGACGACATGTTTTGTGTACTAAATGTGAAAAAAAGTGACTCAAGTGTAAACTAGAAAGGAGTGCGGTGGTATCTGGCAAAATTATCGAAGAACGATGATGATGATGATGAATCCAGAATCCATTGCAGATTGCAGTATATAGTAAACAAATTTTTAACATCATGGAACGCACTTGTCAAGTTGATTAAATGAACAATATATTTGTTGATTCCGAACGTAGATGTCAAGAGCGATGCTAAAAAAATATATACTATACATAATCTTCTCTCCAACGAGCATAACAAATCCCGTAAGTAATACATAACAAACTAATGAAAAAAGTAGGGTCAAGCAATGTCAAAAAAAATTGAAAAAAAATCACAACAAAATGAAGCAGTAACACAGAAAAATTCAAACAAAAGTTAATGTCATCTGTGAAGAACACACTGAAGAGGGTTTTTAAGGACACGACGATGATCAACGTACAAGTTTTGAATAGTGATTGTTATTGAGAGATGAACTAGAAACGTGTTCGGAAGGAGTTGAGTACTCACAACTCAAACAATTCATACACACACAATTAGACTCACGACACGACTCACGACACACTTTCACAGTCAAAAAGTTCAGGCTTCAGTTATCTCTTTGAACGTAAGTTGATAAATGACGATTTAGGGGATGGTAATCCTACGGTGAGGGAGGGAGGAAAGGGAAAAGGTCAAATCGTATATAATCAGATAGACTATTATTAGTCCTTGTGATCATTAGTTTCAACTTTTTCCCCCGGTTTCACGTCAACTTCTTTTTCTTTAAGATTTTCCTCCCGAGGTTTCGCACCACCAAATATTGCAGCTGCTTGGCTACAATCAGCAATTGAGTTCAAAGGGGCATCCACAGTTCTAGGAAGTAGTTTCAGCTTTGGCCGATTCGCTAACTCCTCTGTGAAATTAATTAATTATTTATTTTTATTTGTACATTTATAATTAGTCATGTAATTATATTGCATTTATATAGTAGTTAGTTTCTTATTCATGCAGAACAAAATATATAGCATAAATTTTTACGAATGTCCATTTCAAAACTACGGTTCACTGCACAGTTCTCACATATGAGAAAGACAGAGACCAACTCTCTCAAAATGATTTTCTTTTCCACTATTGTAACACTTGTTCACTATGGAATTCATCAGCTACGCAAAATAAAACATTTCACTACGCCAATGAATTCAGTGACAAGCTGACTAAATGTGGAATATTTTAATATCAATTAAAATAAAACAAGACGCCAAATTGAGTGTAGAAAAAAGACATATGATTTGATTTTTGAAATACGTTTCGTAATGAACGACAACTTTTTGCATTTACATTTGCAGATAGGTAACGTATGTACATAAGCATCATTAATAAAAATCCTAACACAAGAAATACTCTATCGAACATCCAATGAAAATAAAGTTAATAAGAGCTTGTTTACTTCGAAACTACGACAAAATGAATGGCCAATTCGTTGCAGAAGGTCAAATTGTCAACTCTCTCAAAATAATTTAATTTTCCACTATTGTAACACTGAATTATCATTGAAGCGACCAAACTACGTAAAATAAAACATTTCACTGCGCCCAGAGCTTCGATAGTCAGCTGACTAAATGTGGATTCAACACTTCGACAACTCCCTTTCTCAATACTTTACATGCGAAAAGCCAATATTGCTCATGGCAACGATGCATACTATCATTCACCATGTTCACAACAATCCCTGACAAACAAACAAAACACTACTTACCAGCAGAAGGTTCTTTAAAATCTTTGAACTCCGCTGAATTTCTTGACCGCTCAGAATCACGACGATCGCGATTTCTAAAGTTTTGCTGAAATCCTCCTGAGCCTCCCCTCTCTTCAAAGCTTCGTTGTTGGCCTCTCTCATGAAAATTCCCATAACTACGGTCGCCTCCACCTCCAGAATTCATTCGAGTTCTTTCTCCTCCCCTGTCACTACCCCGATCATTCCTATCCCCCATTCTGTTGCCTGCATAAGGTCCTCCACCTCCCCGCCCTCCTCTAAAGTTATTGTGATTGAAATGGTCATTATGCATGGGTTGATTATTATGATATCCTCGGTTGTAGCCACCTTGTCCATAACCTTGCCCACCGCCCCTACTCATATAACCCCCGCGCCCCATTCCCCTATTGTTTTGTCTATCATATCCATTGCCTCCGCTGCGGTCTCTTCTCCCTTCTGCAATGTCAACCTATGAAAACAATTATTGTGTATTATTAGGCTTACAATGTAACTATTTACCGGTTTGTCCCTTAATGGGCTGAAAATCAGCAAAATAATTCATTCACCACTCAGGCATATGCTCCTCAAATAATAGCGTCCAGCCAATCCAGCGCTCAACTTCTTCACACCAACTTTTGTAGAAAAACCATGGTAAATAGAGATTCATTTTCATTTCGAGATTTTCTAATAGGATTTACCATAGGAAAAATTTCAAAATTAAGGGGACCATTAATTATTATTAGCACCCTTATCGATTCAGCCAGATACCCGTTTAATCCTATGTTTTTTCACTTTTTCCTGGTGTGCTAGAGCGCTGGGAGCTAATATTTTAAGGGTATATACCTGAGTGGTGAGCTATTTTACAGAGCTTCAATCCAATATCCGACAAACAGGTTGAGTATTAACATCAAGGTAGTCAATAAGGTTCCTATAGAAACAACCCCCCTCTCATGCAAGGTTCAGAAATACCTAAATCTGAGAATCCAATGCAGGTGAAAAATCAAAATGGGAATTAATTCGCGAAATAATTTATCGATAAATTAACCATAGTGATGGCATAATCCGCCCCATTTTGATTTTCAATCTGTATTGGATTCTCAGATTGAGGTTCCGAACCTTGTAAAAGAGGGGGGTTGTTTCTACAGGGACCTTAACATGGTAAATAAACCCGCCTTCTAGAAATCCCTGGTGCTATAAATATGATATAACACTAGAAAAAACTTCTTCCTTTGTATTCATACCTTAATAGCTTGTCCATCAATTAATGCTCCATCATATTCTAAAGCCTTATTCAGAGCGTCGTAGTCTTCAAATTCCACGTAGCAAAATCCCTTGAATCTTGCGGTTTCTTGATCGTAGACCAACCGAATGGATCGTTTCTATTGACATGACAATCAGTTAGTAAAAATATTCGCTCTGGAGTACATAAATATACATCTAATTATACAAAAAGAAAATATGCTCGTGATAATGTAAATGTGCAGGATTTAGATAGATTAAGAAAAACAACTTATAAAATCGAGTACTATGCAAGACAACTCCAGTCCCCCCGAGTTCGTAAAACAAAACATTAGAGCTTAATTAGATTAGCCCCCACCATTTCTGTTCAAATGTGAGAATACTGGACGATAAGTCAAACTACAAAGCAATCTTGAAGTGGATCGTGTATCAAACGATCATAACTATTTAAATCGCATAGATTAGATAGAAAGCATTCTGTTTGCATTTCTGGATTCATCTTAATCAATCCGATCAGTCAATCAGTTAGGGTTAGGCAGGACACACAATTTGCCAAACCATGCGAATGGCGGTCCGGTTTTAGAACTTGGGACACCTGAAAAATTTCTAAGTTTTTTCAAACACCATGTTGACCGACATTGCAACCTAACCTAACCTAAACTAAACGTAGTGTTTGAAAAAACTTAGAAATTTTTCAGGTGTCCCAAGTTCTAAAACCGAACCCGAATGGCAAATAAACGAAAAAGGAGACCGCTTGGACACCGGTAACTGATTTGTGGATGTAGCTCAACAATGCGGACAAGCTTAAAACATGAAACCGGCTAATTTAGGTACCAAGTTGGTTCCAAATACCTTAAGATTTTCAAACAGCCTGTCGATGTCGCCCTGGACAATATTTGCAGGTAGCCGGCCAACATAGGCGACAAATGGGGCCTGATGTGAATCCATTCGAGTATCTCCCCGTCCGCCGTAATTCCGGTAAGAGTTATTAAAATCTCTGCGCAAAGTTACAATTAGGAAAAAACTTTAGTTTGAACCGTCCAGTAGCGTACTCGAGTTCGCAGAATTCACTTCAAATAGTCAAGGAACCAGATTGTAACAAAATGCTAACGCATAGAAAATGAAAATGGTAGATGGCAACGTTGGAAATTAGTTAAGTGCCTTACCGTCCACGTCCTGCCATTATTTTTTAACCAACTTTTCCCAGAAAATTTTAAGCTTATTGCCTTGGTTGACGAGTTGCGAACATTTCTATCTCACGTCGCAAACTTATATAGGCAATACCTATGTATACCATCAACAAATTCATATATAACTTTTCCATGATATCCTCCTGCTCATAAATGTGTGCTTCCTATTGCATTTATACTCCTTGTTCTCCATAAGTTCACTCCATCCATACATATATATACAGCTCAAGGAACATGCTTGCACTCGGGTTAAGTGATCCAAGCCTCAGTACTGAACAACCCAATTTTTATCTACTAAAAGCGGTTAAACATTTCCCCAAAATGGCTTTAATCTAGAACTTTTTTTTCATCCATTTAACACCAACAATGTTAATGATTTGATATATACGGCAGTTAGATGATTCCAAATGTAAGATACAAATTAAAAGCTTGTGCAAACTTGAGCTGAGGATGATTCGATCCCAAATCACTAAATGTAATCAAAAGCCTACACGTTGTCAGGCCTGGCCTGGAGTAACCAAAGCAGCATTGAGTCCGCGAGGACGCAATGTGTTTCTGTCTCTATAGCTATGTGTAATGAATATTACAGTGCGTATGTACTGACTATAGACTACTGATTGAAAGGAATGGAATCGGCTGAAAATGCCGCAAAAGCTCGTGCAAAACGCACTTTTAATTCTTTGAATTTGTTCCATCCACCGAATATGTTTTCTTTGTCCATTGATCAGTTCAAAATCCTGTACCAACAAAATAAATGAAGTAAATTAAGGGTGGAGTTCATAGATTCATTTGTGTACAATTAAAGGGAAATGAAACGATTCTTTGAATTCATTCTTTCTCATTGTTTAGGAGGCCGTTTCAGAGGACTTAATATGAATGGGAATGAAACATAGACACGATAGACACAAAGATGAAAAACAAATACTGTTTGGGATTAAATTGAAGTTCCATAAATGTGGATTAATTTTGCCTTTCACCGCCAACATATTATTTTAAGCCGTCAACATCCGGTCCAGTCTGTATATAGTTCGAGTACCGAATCCGAATGAATTTTACTCGCTGCTAGCTGATACTCGATTTGATACATACATGCGATGTTGATGGAATGGGAGACATGGAATATGGAAATAGAGTAAAATCTCTCTGCTTTTGCTTTTGGGTTTATTTGGCTGCCTCTCTCTAGTACAAAAAAACATTATCTTTTCTATGACAATTTACCGCAAAATTCAATTTTGTGAAAAGTCAAAAGTATATTTTTACATGACATACGGTAACGGTGGAGAATTTTAGTCCCTTTGAAAAACTTTTTGTTTGTCTGTAAGATTTTTATTTAGATATTTCGCTGTGTTTGTTTAATTTGGAGTTTTTGCTGCGATTAGATGAATGTGATCGTTGTCAATCATTTTTTCAAGTTTTCTTGAACTAGAATCAACTCAAACGAAAAAGTGGATGAAAAAATGTCATTTGCTCTGTGACACCACTGAGTTAGTCATTTAGTAACTTCACAGAACCCCTATTCTGTAGATGGACTTTGCAGGAGATGATACGTACAATGAAATATCTCAACTCTCTCCAGAAGTTTTGAAGGCGATCGAGCAGGTACTTTTGCATCATATTTCTGAATCTTGATGAGTATCTATACCCTGTAGCTATGTTCAGGGACTATTCAGTGGTCAGATTCGTAACAAGTTTTATTAAATGATACATCTGAATCTGAATAAAATTCGATTAAAACTGTATAAATTCAACGGATTAACGGATATGGTTATTTATAATAGGTTCTACCCAGCGATGATCCATTGGATCAACCAGACTTTGATGTGGTTGCCCACATAAATAATCTATTCCCCACGGAACAGTCTCTAGCTTCACTGAACGATGTCATGCAAACAGTTGAGCATGAAATTATATTCATCGACCAGGAAATTCGGGACTTTGTTCGCCATCAGACTGGAAAAGGAGGTGAAGATGGGGTTACCGCCCTTGCCCGGGCACAAGCCTCAATTGAAGCTTTGGTTGCCAAAGTTATGGACATGAAGGGTCGGGCTGAGCAAAGTGAGGCTGCAGTCAGAGATATGACTCGGGACATACGACAATTAGACACAGCCAAACGGAATCTGACCGCTGCAATCACCACTTTGAATCATTTGAATATGTTGGTTGCTGGGGTCGAGACGCTACAGTACGATTTTTATGGGATTCTCATGCATGAAAATAATTCTGATATTTTTACTTTGTGTATTTTAAGATGTTTTTTACTATTTTTCGATTTCCACAAATTTGTTATTTTCAGAACATTAGTGAAAACTCGACAGTATGGAGATGTTGCCAACTTATTACAAGGTGTTGGAAATGTCGTTGAACATTTTGAAAACTACCAGAGCATTCCCCAAATTTCACAGCTATCCCAGAATGTAAGGAAGAATATTTCGTCTATGTAAAATAAAGCTCGTAAGACTGGGTTTTATATCATTGTGAACTTAAAGTTGTTTATTGGAAAAAGGTAAAGGACATTAAAAAGGAATTGGGTGATCAGATACGGCTGGAATTCACCGAATCGTTTGGAAATCCAAATGGCACAATATATTTGAAACAAATGAGTGAAGCGTGTTTAGTTCTCGATGTTTTAGAACCTCATGTGAAGCACGAACTCCTCCAGTGGTTAGTAACTCATGAATTACAGGAGTATGGAGTTTTATTCGGAGAAAATGAAGATGCCGCATGGCTTGATCAAGTAAGTTGATTTCCGTTTTCGGAACGTTGAGCGTTCAGCGTTGTCAACGTTCAGTTCATAGTTAATGCTATTTTTTAGTTTAATTCTTATCAAACTCAAAACTTAATGATTCAGGTTGACAAACGGTATGCGTGGTTGAAAAAGAAGCTAATAAAGTTTGAAGAAAAAAATGGTGCAATATTTCCTGCTCATTGGGACCTTTCACAACGAGTAGCTATTCAGTTTTGTCATCAGACGAGACAAGAGCTATTGAAAGTGATGGGGAAACGAAGACAAGAAATCGATGTGAAACTATTATTAAGTGCAATACAGAAAACGTCTTCTTTTGAAAACCTCCTGTTTCTAAGGTTTGGAGGTCATAGCATCGAAGAATCTCAAGACCGAGGGAATCCCTTTTTATCCTCTAGCAGTAGTAGCCATGAAGATGAAAGGAATCCCTTCTTATCTCACAATAGTAGCGGTCCAAGTAGTAGCTCCAATCCTCCTGTATCCAATCAGTTGCCAAAGGAGACTCCAAAGAAAATTCCAAATAAGTTTAATCGAATCATAACTCAGTGCTTTGATCCCTTTTTGTACATTTATGTGGAAAGTCAAGACAAGTAAGCTTTCTCGTCTATAGGATTTCACTTGAGTTGTTTAGTGCATTTGTGTAATTCTAATTAACTAAGAGTAAATTTATCTGTGTACAGGAACTTGGTAGAGCTAATAGAAAAATTTGTTAGTGAGCTACGATTGAATGGATTTCCTTTACCTCAAACGTCGGATTCCAGTGGTGTGGTATTAGCCAACTGTGCTGATTTGTAAGTCAAAAAGTTTAATAGTTTATTTTATTTGGTTTTTGATAAAAAAAGTTAACTATTGGTTTTCTGTTGGTATTAGATTTGTGTTTTACAAAAAATGTTTGGTTCAATGTACACAACTGAGTTGTGGTGAACCTTTGCTGAATCTTGGAATCGTATTCACAAAAAGATTACGAGATTATTCAGGCCGAGTATTGCAATCAAATCTTCCAAAGTAAGTTTATCATGGATTAGATGACAATATGACAAATACGCTCATTTCATTTTGTTTTAATCAACTAACCTATACCTTTGTATGCAGAGTTGCTACGACTTCTAATTCCTTGGCATCTGTAACTAACATTACTCGTGAGCTGAGAGATTTAAATACAAGTGGACTGATTCACAATTTTCAGTCATTCTTGAAGGAAGGGGAAAGTGTTCGGTTTTCTCGCAATGAACTTTACAGAATATGTTGGTATGGAGACAATTTATGTTTTTTATGTTTTATTTGTAGGTATAAACCACAGCAGAGTATGAAATGAGGAGTATTTATTTGCCTTTTCAGCATTTTAACCACAGCGGAATATTGTGTGGAAACTACTCAGCAACTAGAAGAAAAGCTAAAGGAGAAACTGGAGAATAATTTCTCAACCAAGCTTTCAATGGACAACGAAAAATCAATGTTTATGGAAATAATTGGAACTTGCGTAAACTTATTGGTTCAAGATATAGATTCTGCATGTGAACCTGCTCTTTCAGCATTAAGTAAGGTAAAAAGAAAAGGTCATAATTGCATCATTTGGTTTTTATTGCTACTAACTAATATATTTCTATAAGTATAAAGTCTCTAAAAAATGGAAATCCCTTTTTGGATACGATGATGAATTATTAATTATCTTTTTCAGACGTCTTGGTCTACAGTGGAAAAAGTTGGAGATCAAAGTGGTTACGTTACTTCTGTCATATCTCAATGGAAAGTAACTGTTCCAACCTTGCGGGACTTCTTAGCTACATCAAGGAAATATTTTGTTGTCTTTTGTCAACAATTTGCCAAGTAAGTTATACTACACCTACACGACCAAAATCGATCATAAGATTGAAAATGAGTGTTTTTAGTGTATGCATTACTGCTTTTTTTATTGCAGAATTTTTATGTCAAAGTACATATCAACACTGTACAAATGTCGGGGTATAAGTAAGGAAGGCGCTCATCAACTTTTGTTGGACACTCAAAGTCTAAAAACAGCCTTACTTGATTTGCCTTCCATTGGTTTGACTGTCAAAAGGAAACCTCCTGACAAGTTAGTTTAGTCAAATATTTTCCAGTTGGAATAGTTTGAAATAAAATATAAGATTTGCTGATTAATTTACGTTTTGATTTTTTAGGTACAGCAAATCTATTGTGAAGGAAATGGGGAGAACCGAAATGATTTTGAAGTTGATTATGACTCCAGTGGAGCAGTCATCTGGTCCCGTTGATCAAGTGATCAAACTCATTCCAGACTGTGATGTGAGTGAGTTCATTAAGATTTTAGACATGAAAGGTATCAAGAGGATGGACCAAGGACCATTCGTAGAGCAATTTCGAGCTAAAGCAGCACATTCCAGTGGTCACAGTATTGAAGTGCTCCATACAGACCCTCAAGAAACTAGCGTTGAATCCAGTAGGATAAAGAAGTTGGAAAAATTGATTAAGAAAAGATTGTAGTATCATGAATTTAGACTAAATCAACTAATAGCATGAACTAAAAGAACATCATTCAAGTTGTCACCTTTTATTTTTATTTATTATCATCACTCCATTTGTACACATGAGTAACAATAACAACCTTAAAAACAGAATTCAGTGAATAAAATTAGTTCTTTTCCGAAGCGATTTTTATCTGTTGTTACATAGCTTAAGGAATAGCTATAATTAATTAACTTGTTTTTTAATGTAAGTAATAACTTGGCTTTAAATAATTGATTGCTCAGATCTAAAAGTTACCCCTAATACATATAAATACTCGAAAAAGTAGGTCTCTTAGTGTTCAGTACGTAATTCTCAATAATGCGCGTATTATTCCATCACAGAAATGATAGTTTACAGTAGTAGTACTTTTGGGCTAGTTATTCGTCTAAAAAGTATTAGATATTAGTAGTGGTAGAATCGTGCTATAAAGAATTCCATAACTATTCAGTTTTTTTTGCCGCGGTTTAGACATTATATTCTATCATCAGTTGATCACACGTTACCTTTCATACCACACATGATTATAATGATATAATATAATTTATTGTGGTTAGTTACAAGTCTGAAAGGGTATTCCATAATTTATGACACTGTTGGTGTCGAATTGCATTTACCCTGGACCTGAAACAAGTAGGAGGATAAGGCTATAATACGTGGTTAAGTGTTGGCAATCATGCTCTATTATCGTTACATTAAACACTCCCTGCAATTTGTAGTGCTAGCCTGCATTCTTCATATCCTTCCCTAGCAGGTGATATTTTGGGCGAATAAATAACATTCAGCGTAAAACTCATACCATTAATTTATATAATAGACGATATAAAATGAATTGTGCACTCTAATAGTAGTATTGTATATCTCAGATCAGTGCTAATCCTGCTGATTGTAAGGTTGATGAATGGAGTCCTTGGTTTCTGACGTTCCCATAGTAATGCTGGTTACTTCATTTATTATCATTGCTGCAACTTGCCATGCCAATTCTTCTTTCTCCTATTAAATTAAGAACGAGAAATTCATAAAATATGGGAATCAGCAGTACGGTCATTTCTAAATTGGTATTCCATTTGCAAGGAAGTTTTCTTACCCTTTCTTTTTCGTCGAAATTTACCAACTTTTTCATTGTTTTCGTTATACCAGATTCTGTGTTCATACCGTAAAAAAAAACCTCGTTAAAACAGAGCACTTTGATGATCAATAAATAATAGAAACGCAGAATTCCAAAGAATTTATGGGAAAAGCAATGACATAGGTTACTCACCCTGTTTCATAAGTTCTAAATCTGTGTCAGCCTCAAATTTGCCCAATGAGTTAACACGACCCATGCTAAGTTTACTGTAAAAAAGAGGCAGTCAGGCAATATTACACATAATTTGTCCAAATAAGTAACAATCAAGGCGAAAACTTTTGATTAGGCACAGCACGCACAATGATTATCTACATCATTAATAACTAACTTTTTGTGTTGCCGATGAAGAAGACTAGATCGACGAGAATCACATGGAGGTGAATATGATTTAGTTGAGGCGTTACTGCAGGTACTATTTGAATCAGCTGCAGAGTTTTTAAATAACAATAAACATTGATTTCACCAATAATTGAAAGCTCTAGAAAGCAACTTTTTTTAAGAGATCAATAAACTTACCTATTTCTTGAAATGGCTTTTCAGCAGCGCTTAACGACCGGAGCAAATCATTTAGAAATGAGTAAAACAGCGATGATTTCAAAAATCCATCAAGACAAGTTACACGTAAAAACGCAAAAGCTTCTAATTTTGGTCGATCAAAGCAATGGGCAACGTTTTTGGAGCAAATCAAGCGTTCAACTTCACTGCGAATCTCATCTCGAAAACCCAATGGTTGTGGAGCTTGCAAAGATATGTATCTGGAGAAAAAGTACCCCCACAATATGATGACTGGTTGTACCAAACAAGCCATTGGGATCTTTTAAAAATATTATATTCACGTTTCACTTACTTTTCATAGAGCACCATGGCGTCACTTTGAGCCATCTTTAGGTCTATGTCATTCTCCTCATCATCTACCAAGAACTGATCTGCGAAATTATTTGCACCTAACCAAAACTCCAGCACTTCGCGTTTCTCTTCTTGGTCTACATACTGAACAATAAGACGACATAGCATATGACTAATGATGCAATAGTGCAGAAACGAAAATTATTGATTTCATTGTATGTTTAAATACCTCCATGAAGTAAAATAAAGCATTTTGACTATGTAGAATATCGTGAAGTGAGACAGATTGACCATTTGTGAGCATATCGATTTGACATTTGATGAACTGTGAGCTCTCAAGGAATCGAGGCAGGTATCTAAATAAATCCAAGAAATTTCCATCACAATTAATTTTACAAATACAGCACAGCTGGTAGACATTTATTTGAATCATGCTTACTGTTTTAAAAGTTGATCATGCAGACGCTTTTGGACTTCGCAGGACCACTGGGACCAATCACTGGGATCGGATACAACATCCGTCTTAAAACTTGCGTATACTGATGAGTTTTCGATTTGAGATTTTAAAGCCAGCACTTCTTGTGGATTGTTTGGAGGACTACCACCACTTTTCACTTTCGTTTTTTTAGTTTCAGTTAGTGTAGAGATTCGCTCCCACAGTAGTAAAATTTCCTCTGCATTTTCGCTTTTTAAAAAGGCACTGAAGTAGTCACGAGCCCATGACAAGAGCTCTTCTACAGTGGAAGTTCTTTTCCAATGAGATTTCGTCAGTACATCCGAAATTAAATCCGGCGGAGGCTCAAAATTTAGCAGGTGTAGTTTATTACAGCTTGGAGTACAGTCTTCAATCGATACATGCTTAGATATTCCTACAAGTGGGCCAAAACAGAGTCAGTCTAAGAATGCAAAATATTTAACCACTTCTACAGCCACAATTCGTGAAAACTAATAATAAGGTCAATGCTCTTTATTATACTGATATTTGTCTGTGAAGTTTAAAAATTGTTCACTACCATTGGACTTTGGTGTGTCCTTTTTGGGCGCAGAAGATCGTTTCTTTCTAAAGAATGACATAATAGCTCCAACATGATACTCTGAGCCATTAAAATCTTACAGATCTGCTGCTGTCATTGATCCGGGATCACTAACAGTCAGCACCCAACCTGAAAACCAATCAGGTTCACAACTTTTATAGGACAGTCTTATTGTGATCAAAGCTTTTAAAATTGTTACTAACCTGTATCAGTACCATGATTAATACAGCTATAAATGGATGATCGAAACGAGATTTATCGATTATTCAAAGGACTACCTAACTATCATCAGTTATCGTGCAGTTCCAACAAACATATTTGTAAATATTCAAAGTCATCAACAATTATCAAGAAATAAATTCAATTGCGACTTGTAATCGAAATATTACGCTAATTTCAGTAATTTAACATCAGATCAACAACTGGTATATTTGCATTATTAATCAAACCTGAATGTCTAAATATAAACATTGAACTCAGTCAGTCAAATTTGTTTTTGACTTTTGATCAGTGATGCAAGTTCGATCTGAACTCCACTCCGCTGCATACCATTTACAAATTTTTGGAGTGCCACTTCATTCCACACCAATTCAAAATCTTGGAGCTCTGCAAACTTCCCTTCTTTTTAGACTACTTAAAAATCTTGAAAATCCGCTGCGCTCTAGCCCAAAACTAAAATTTCAAACTCGGACCCCCTCCAAACCACTTGAAAATATTGCAACTTCGCTCCATTTAAGGTTAAAATATTACTAGAGCTCCGCTCTACTACGAATCAGAAAATACTTTGTACTTTGTAGTAACTACATACAATATTCTACGAAAAGCCTGCAAAACATGCATAGCAATGTCTGTGACTTTGGGTAAAGCACCGGTGCCGAAGACACACTAGTTGGTGCAAGTGCAAAGCAGGTGCAGAAGATGCTCTGATTAGTTCGTTTTAAAATTAAACGAGCGTTTTGTATCTTGTGTGTGGTAAACAATGAAGAAGACATAATTTTTTTACGATTTTATCTTTCTATTAACAGCAACGATGGTTCGCTTTCTATGCCTAAATGGTGAAAACATTGTCTAACTCGGCCCCGTCCCAGCAGAAGCGTAGTGGACCTAACTTACATCACTGTTCAAGATTATATTTGTTTTCATTTTATAATTCGCTCCCAATTACAGGTATGCGCCGTCGAGTCACTTCGTCGTTGAAGCGGTTTTTTGCCTAATTCTCATGCTGTCGCCTTCGATAGGTATAGGCAGCGACCGTCGTCGAGTTTTTTAATAACAAATTTTGAAAACACTGCCCAAAAGAACTCTATTCGATAACCCGAGAATTTTTAGCCCTTGTTTAGTGGTAATTGGGTGATCGATCCCTTGGTGGCTTTACCAGAGAATACATTGTAGTCCAACCTCCAAGAGCAACAATGGTTCATTTTCTATGGCCGTACTAAATGCTACAAAGTAGCCGTGCTTCAAGCTATGCATGTACAATTAAAGTGAAAGCAGTTTTGCAAAATTACTAAATTAAGTGCAACGAGAGTTAAAGAGATATTAGACTGTATATTACACTCCGTCCGTCCCAATAGTCCCAAATAAAGCTTTACACCTAGATTTGTAGGGGTGTACAAAAAATTAAGAAAGTAGAGAAGGTAATTTTCATGTATTCTGTTGCTACCAATGCCAAGTAAGTTTCATCTTAATCGGATTAAGGGTTGGCGAGAAATTCTCAAAAAATCCTAAATAAAAAATAAAAAATTTCATTTCAAAAAGGCATTCCACTCCACATTCCATGTGTTGATTCTCATAAGCGCCGCATTAAGAATCACCGTTTTTTCGATTTTTTACTAATGTCTCAATACATCCTAAACCGATTGCTGCGACAAATTGTGTCACATGGCGGTGTTCAAGAAATTTTTGATTACAATTGTGCTTTTTACAAAGTTTTTATGTACATTGCAAACTGCTCAGGTAAATATATAGAATTTCAGGCAGACATCATTTCCAACAGATGAATTTTGTTGGTTGATTAACACCAATCGGTCATTCAATGGGTTTAGCACAAAAAGGACTATAGTGTATATATATACATAGTATTTAATGGAATTTGCTACAGATTGCAACATTTTAAATCAAGGCTGTATAAAAGCTTTGCTTCACAATTGCATGAATAATGAGGTACAATCGTAGCGTGCAGTGTGTGTTGTCTGGTGTGCAACAGTGCAGTATATTCATACTCATACCACACGCCACTTTAACAAACACTAATTACCAACCCAGGCACAATTTATTTCTTTCGCTTCATTATGCAGCACCGAACAGCCACAATGTACGCATGTTGATGATGTTAATTCCCAGTTTGTATCACCAAATCATCCAAAACTGATACTTAAGGTAGTTATAGTTAGTGACTTAAATCTTCTGAACAAACTAGCATGCACTTTTTATATATTCCATTCGTCAAAAGTCAAGGTCATCTTATACGTGCTGCAAGGATTTATCTGATGAATTCACATGAACTTTTATCATTAGGACACCGAGTACCAAGATACTTAATATATATATGCATGAAGCGTCCAGCTACTTGAAAAACATAGAAACGTGCATCGAGCGTGCAGCATTAATTATTTTAATGATTATTAGTCTTTTGGGATTTTCAGCTTACAGGATTTTGCCGCAAATCTGAAGCACCATTAAAAAGTTCACTGACTTTCCAATTTAGTGCGGTAATATCGAAGCGTACTGTTATTTAATTAATGTAGGCTAAAGTATTTGAAAATACCGACACATTGCACATTTGGAATCCCGCATTCAATATTGTTAATGAGTTATATTTAACATCAATTGGTTTCTACACGGTTTTTCATATTTAACATCAATTGGTTTCTACACGGTTTTTCATATTTAACATCAATTGGTTTCTACACGGTTTTTCATATTTAACATCAATTGGTTTCTACACGGTTTTTTGTCATGCACAACTATAGGGTTCGGCAATGCCCTGTGTTTTAATGGTAATGAGGTCAGGAGTGCACAAAACTTTTAAAGCAATTAGCAGCCCATAATGCAATACGGGATTAACGGCAGTATTGCATTTAGTTATTTATCTGTAAGATGAGGAAATGTCACGACGAAATTAGTGTTGGCAGCAAATAATTAATGAAGTAATTTGATTCTCGGCTGACTGCAGTTTTAGTCATGTGTGTTTTTTTGGGTGCGGAAAAATCAATGGTTCGATTAGACGTTTCCCTAATGTTTCCCATGTTTTATGTTTGGAAATATATAGTTTTATTTGCTAGTTATAGAGTTATACTACACTTAGAGGTGTGCGTCGATTGAGAATCAGCAACGGCGGCGTAGAGAGTGATTTATAACCGACGGCGGCGACGCCGTCGTCGACGTCGATCACTTTCGACGGCGGCAGAAAACCATAGATTTTACTATAAACCATAGAATTTTTCAAACTAGAGCGCGAAATTTTTTAGAAAAAATTTGAAGCTCAAAAATAAAACTGTTCACAATTTAGCAAAAAATTTTGGCCGAGAAAATTTTGAAATTATTACTTTGAAAAATTTCATTTCCTGGCCGATATTTACAAATTTTAAACAGTTTTTTGTAAATTTTTTATTTGAAAATTCCACGGCGGTGGTTTCTTATCGACGGCGCATCGACGCGTCGGCGCGTCGACGCGTCGATGAAAATTATCGACGGCGACGGCGTGAAATTTTGACCAAAAAACCGCGTCGACGACGGCGTGATTCGACGGCGCACACCTCTA
>Ga0210040_10001016_pt1 | contig 44230 bp, 47 predicted proteins | sample CryGeyCG12114_NA_FD_185462 | JGI IMG/M metagenome (GOLD analysis project Ga0210040, IMG submission 185462) | Groundwater microbial communities from aquifer - Crystal Geyser CG19_WC_8/21/14_NA (SPAdes) (version 2) | ecosystem: Environmental > Aquatic > Deep subsurface > Groundwater | place: USA...
GGCCGAGGTCGTCGAGGGCGTAGAGCACGAGCAGGGTGGCGCCGAACTGGGTGAACAGGTTGTAGGTGAACGCCTCGAGGCAGATGACGCGCAGGTAGCGGTCGGCGGCGACGACGCCCAGCCCTTCGGCGACCTGGCGGCGCAGTCCCGGCTGGTCGTGCGCCGACCGTGGTGGGTGCGGTCGGGGGTGCGGATGCGCGCCAGGCACAGCAAGGAGACCAGGTAGGAGACGGCGTCGACCAGCAGCGCGGCAGGTGCGCTCACCGCCTGGACGAGCAGCCCGGCAAGGCCTGGGCCGCCGACCTCGGCGGCGGAGTCGCTGACCGCCAGGTGGCTGTTGCCCTGGACCAGCTGGTCGCGGCGCACCAGAGCAGGCAGGTAGGACAGGTACGCCACGTCGAAGACCACGGTGGCCGCGCCGATGACCAGGACGGCGCCGTAGAGCCAGGGGGTCTGCAGCGCCCCGAGCAGTCCCGCGATCGCGACGGAGCCGACCACCACCGCGCGGACAGCGTTGGCGGCCAGCATCGCCGGGCGCGGGCGATGCCGGTCCAGCCACAGCCCCACCGGCAGGGTGAGCAGCACGAAGGGCAAGAACTCCAGCGTCCGCAGCAGGCCCAGCTGGCCGGCATCGGCGTCCAGGGTGACCACGGCCAGCACCGGCAGGGCGAAGGCGGTGACCTGGCTGCCGAGGACGGAGACGGCCTGACCGCCCCACAGTCGGCGGAAGTCCGGCTCGCGGGACAGCGGTAGCGGCTGCGCCGAGGACAGGGTCCCCACTGGACCTCCTGTGTAACTAGCCAACAGCGGTTAGGGGTTACTCCCGAGGAGGGTTGTAACCTGTCAGCACCGAATGGCAGTGTCAACGGGAGGGGTGTGCGGTGACGGGAACGGCTGCGCGCTCGGACCCGGCGACCGCCCCCGAGCCACTGGCCGCAGTCCAGGACTTCCTCAACACCCTTCACGTCGAGCGGGGCACCGACGAGCTGGGCGACACCCGCTCAGCGCAGACGTGGCTGGTGCGGGCCGGCTACCACGGGTCGCACCAGGTGTCTGGGGACGAGCTGGACCAGCTGCGCAGCCTGCGGGGGGCGCTGCGCGACCTCGTGAGCACCCGCGAGCCGACCCACGCGGCCAGCGGCGTCACCGAGGACGAGGGCGACGACGCCGGGGCCTCGCCCAGCGTCGCCGAGCGACTCGCTCGAGTGGCCGCGGCCGCCACGTACGTCCCCCAGGTCGGCGCCGACGGCGCGTTGCGCTTCCGCGCCGGGGGCGACGGCGTCAGCGGTGTGATCGGCATGCTCGTCCTCGCTCTGCACGACGCCCAGCACGAAGGCACCTGGCGGCGGCTGAAGATCTGCCGCAACGACGCCTGCGCCTGGGCGTTCTACGACTACTCCCGCAACCACTCAGGCACCTGGTGCGCCATGGGCATCTGCGGCAACCGCACCAAGGTCGCCCGCCACCGCGCCCGGCGCCGACAGGCGGACTGACGAGGGGACCGCTCGACGAGCTACGGAACTGCCGCGCGAGCCGGCGGCGACCGAGCCGTGACACGCCCAGGCCACGTCCACCAGGCGGCCCCCTACCGACGACGGCGCAGGTCACCGGCGCGGCGAGGCGCCGCCTTGCGGCGACGTCGCCAGTGGCCCTGTCCGGATGATCATCTGCGCAGTGCGTCATGCGGGATGCCCTCGATGGTGCCGCCGCCGGCGTGACCCGGCCTGGGGCGCCAGTCGCGTCGGGGCGGGCGACCGCTCCCCCGCCTCGACGGTCGCCTCGAAGCCGGGGTCGGGCGAGGCCGCCCGGCTGAGGATCGCGACGAGATCGTGAGACGCCGGCGCTGACACGACGGTGAGACACCGCAGGTCAGCTGTCTGCCCCTACGACAGGAACGGCGAGCTCCTACAGCCGCTGCTGTAGGTACCCGTCCTGCTGGTCACCGTCCCGACGTGTGGTCATCGCCGTGTCACGTGTCCGCGTACCTGTCAGCAGGCGTGGGCCGGCTGGATGGCCCCCTCCCCCGCACCCAGGCCGTCGCCGCGGGTCGCGGGTTCGCCCGAAGTCGTTGGACCGGTCGTCGCGGGTCGGCTAGGCACGGCGGATGGAGATCAGACCGGCGAGCCCGGACGACCTCGACGCGCTGCTCGCGTTCCCCCGCGACCGCGCCGTCGGCCCGCTCGAGCCGCAGCGGCTCCGCGACGACCTCGAGGCCGGCCGGCTGCGCTGGCCCTGGACCTGGCTCGCCCTCGACCACGGGGTGCTCGTCGGCCGCGCCCTGTGGTGGGGCCGGGCGGACAGCACCGCACCCCTGGCCCTCGACTGGCTGGACGTGCTCGAGACCGTGCCCGACCGCACGCGTCTGGCCACCGCCCTGCTCGACCGGGCCCACCACGCCCTCGCGGGCGCCGACCGCGGCGACCCGGTGGGGCCGCGGCCGTACGAGCTGGCCCTGCCCCCCGCGCTGGCGCGAGGACCCCGCCGCCGTCGATGCCGTCGCCTGGCGCACGCAAGCCGCCGCAGCGGCCGGACTGGACCACCAGCTCGAGCGGCTGCAGTACGAGTGGCACCCCGACGCCGGGGTTCCCGGGCCGAGCGGGCGTCTGCGCTTCCGGGCCGGCAGCGAGGAGGAGTTCCTCGAGGTCTTCGAGCAGACGGCCGTCGGCACCCTGGACGACACGACGCTGCGGTCGCTGGCCGAGATGAACCCGAGGGCGCAAGCCCGGGACGACTACGACTTCTACCTCTCCTGCCCCGGTGAGCGGGACTGGTGGCGCATCGCCACCAGTCCGCAGGGCGAGCCGGTGGGGTTCGTCGTCCCGTCGGCCACGCCCTACGCCCGCAACGTGGGCTACCTCGGGGTGCTGCCCTCCCACCGCGGCCGCGGCCTCGTCGACGACCTGCTCGCCGAGGTCACCCGCATCCACGCCGCCGCGGGCGCCGAGCGGATCACCGCCACGACCGACACCACCAACGCCCCGATGGCTGCCGCCTTCGACCGAGCCGACTACCGGGTCACCGGTGCACGCCTCGTCCTCGAAGCGCAGCCGGACACCACCGCACCGGCATGAGCTGATCCGAGCGGCGCTGGCGCCGCGGTGCGGGTCGAGGCGGTGGGCGACGTGAGGCGCGTGGACGATCGCTGCGACCGGCTACGTGGTCTCGGGTGCTCGGTAGACGCGCACGCGGTGGCGGTCCCCCTGCGGGGTGGTCCAGTCGGCGTCGCGGACGTCGACGAGCTGCCATCCGAGGCGCTCGTAGAGGCGGACGGCGGGCGCGCCGTCGTCGACGACGTCCAGCACCAGCTGCAGGTCCTGCTGGTCGGACCACTCCCGCGCGGCGGCGAGGAGCCGGGTGCCGACGGCGAGGCCGCGCCCGCGGACGGCGGGGGCGGTGAACAGCCGGGAGATGCTGGACATCCGCTCGGCTGGCGCCCCGGTCGCCGCGGTCAGGACCGGGTCGTCGACGCCGCGGACGACGCAGACGTGCCCCAGCACCTCCTCGTCGTCGTCGACGGCGACCCAGGAGGCAGCCCAGCCCGGAGGGCTGAGCCAGGCGGCGGGGTCTGGTGGCCACCACGTCGGGTAGCCGTCGGTCTCGTGCACCGCCCGGAGCGCGGTGACGCAGCCGGGCAGGTGGTGGGCACCGCGGACGTGCACGTGCACGTCCCCGCGCGGCGGTGCGACCTCGGCGACAGCGCGGCTCTGCTGCGGGTCAAGCCACTCGAGCACCGCGGCGGCGAAGGCTGCGGGCTCGTGCTCGTGGACGTCATGGCCGGCCGCGATGGTCACCAGGCGGGCGTCGGGCAGACGGCGGACGACGTCGACGAGGTGGTGCTGGGGCACGTGGGAGGTGGGCCCGCCGGCGACGACCAGGGTCGGCGCGGTGATGGTGTCCAGCAGGTCCCACCAGTGCGGACCGGCTGTGTCGATCTGCCCGCGGATGGCAGGGACGACGTGCCAGTCGAAGGGCAGGTCCCCGGGTGGGCGCTGCAGGTCGACCGGTGGGCGGGGTGTGGGCGGGGCGATGTCCTCGATGACGAGGTGGTCGACGCGGTCGGGGTGGCCAGCGGCGAGCAGGTAGGCGACGACCCCACCCATGGAGTGCCCGATCAGGTGGACGCGCCGCAAGGCGAGTGCGTCGAGGACGCCGAGGACGTCGGCGGCCATGGCCTCGAAGGAGTAGCGGCCGGGGCGGTCGCTGTCCCCGTGGCCGCGCAGGTCGACCACGACTGTGCGGAACCGCCCACCCGTGGTCAGTGCCTGCACGAATTGCTCCCACGTCGAGCCCTGCTCCCCCAGCGCGTGCAGCAGGACGACCGCGGGGGCACCGGCCGGCCCGGCGAGGTCGACCGCGAGCCGGACGCCGTCGACCACGACGACCGTCCGCCCGGGGCCCTCGCTCGTCACGCGAGCAGGCCGGGGGTGCGTCGGATTGCGTGCCACCCCCGGCTACGTCGAGCCGCGCGCACCTCTCCATCTGCGACGTCGCCCGACCACGAGCCGCCAGGCGCAGGGGTGGCCGCGGGCGGCGGCGGCACCGGCGCAGCCGCAACGAGCGGGTCGGGGGTCCTGGCCCTTCGGCGAGGCCACGACGGCATGGGCGGCCTGCGTCGACTCACCGTGGAAGTCGACGGCGAGGTCACAGCTCGCCTCAAGCAGGGCGAGGTCGCCGAAGTGACCCGGCCGGCCGGGCGGCACGAGGTCCAGGCGCGGATGGACTGGCTGTCCAGTGCGCTGACGATGGTGGAGGTGCGCCGGGACTCCACCGTCCGGGTCGCGGTCTCGCTGGGTGACCGAGCCGCTACCGCGGACGGGATGCTGCTTCGTCCTGAAGAGGCCATCGACGTCTCCGTCGTCGAGGCATTCTCCCGCTGGTGACAGCAGCCGCGGGTGACTGTCGCTGGGGAGCTCGTCCGACAACCGATCGGCATCCGGTGAGGGCTTCGCCCCCACGCGTCAGACGAGGTCGCGTCAAGCCACGTCCTGCGCGGGCCGCCAGCGGACGGCGACGGCTCCGGACAGGAACTCGCGGCGCTCCACGAGCTCGAGCTGGACCTGCTCGCGCAGTCCGGCCAGCAACGTCGGACCATGTCCGGCGAGCACGGGGTGGATGACGAGCTCGTACTCATCGATCAGTCCGAGGTCCGCCAACGCAGAGGGCAGCGTCACGCCACCGGCCAGCAGCCCCTCGCCCGGCTCCTCCTTGAGCGCCTGAACCGCTTCCCGCAGGCCGCCTCGCACCAGCTCGGCGTTCCAGTCGACCTCGCTCAGCGTGCTCGACACGACATGCTTCTTCGCTCGATCGATGGCTTGGGCGAACGGGACCTGCCACTCGCCCATCCGATCGGGCCACACGCCCGTGGCCGGCTTCCGCCACGCCGACTGCATCATCTCGTAGGTCACCCGGCCGTAGAGCAGACCATCGGCCCGGTCGATCTGCGCGGTCCAGTAGCTCATCGACTCCTCGTCCGGGGGAAGGCCGGCCCCGTGGTGGCAGCAGCCGTCGACGGTGACGTTGATGGAGTACCGGAGCGGTCTCACGTGGCTGTCTCCCATGTCGCTCGCAGCGCGTCGACCTGACCCTGGCGGGAACGGGCGTCCGCCATGTAGCGCCGGCGGACGCCCGAGCGGCCCGGCGGATCAGGAGGGCTGGTTGATGCCGCCGGCCTCGGCGGCGGCGGGGACGTCCATCCACGTGACCTCCCACACGTGGCCGTCCGGGTCGCAGAAGCTGGTGCCGTACATGAAACCGAGGTCCTGCGCGGGACCATAGGGCGATCCGCCGTTGGCCAGAGCCTTGGCCTTGAGGTCGTCGCACTCCTCACGGCTTCCCGCCGACAGCGCGACCATGAACGCCGTCGTCCCTGCGGGCGCAGGCTCCGAGTGCAGGAAGTCGCGCCACCGCGTCGGCTCGTGGACGAGGACGAAGATGTTCTCCTCGACGACGATGCACGCAGTGGTGTCGCTCTCGAACTGCGGGTTCGGCGTGAAGCCGAGGGCGGAGTAGAAGGACTTCGACGCCTCCTTGTCCGCGACGGGCACGTTGATGAAGGCCATGCGCACGGTGATCTCCTGGTCGGTCGGTCGGCCCCCTTGCGGGCCGCCTGCTGGGTAGACCTGCGGCAGCCGTCGAAGTCATCGGTCTCCTGCCGTCGGCTCTGCGGGCTCGGCCTGCCCACCCGCACCGCGCCGGCGACCTCAACCAGCGGCCGGGTCGACAGCCACCCCCGCCGCGCGACTCGCGGTGACCGATAGACGACCCCCTGCCGGCGACGACCGCACCGCCGGGGACCGGCGCCTTCGCCGCAAGGGATCCTCGACCGGAGCGCCGCGGGTGCCCAGCAGGTCCCCCGCGCGACGACGATCCGCGCGCCGCCTGTTCATGCCTCGTCGACCTGCCAGGCTGCCGGCGTGACCGACCACGAGACCGTGACCGTCGTGACCGGAGCAGGCCGCGGCATCGGCGCCGCCACCGCCCTGCACCTGGCGCGCACCGGCCACGACCTCGCCCCCAGCTACCTCAGCGACGAGGACAGCGCCGCCGAGGTCCTGGAAGCCGTCCGCGCCGAGGGCGCCCGCGCCGTGGCGGTCCACGGCGACGTCACCGACGACGGCGACGTCGAGGCCCTGTTCGCCGCCGCCGCGGACCTCGGCCCCGTCACCGGCCTGGTCGCCAACGCCGGCCTCACCGCCCACCTCGGCGACCTGGCCGACACCCCCTCCGAGACCGTCCGCCGCGTCATCGACGTCAACCTCCTCGGTGTCATCCTGTGCGCCCGCCGCGCCGCCCAGGTCATGTCGACCAGCCGAGGCGGCCCCGGCGGGGCCATCGTGAACATCTCCTCCGCCGCCGCGACGCTCGGCTCACCGCACGACTACGTGCACTACGCCGCCGCCAAGGCCGGCGTCGACGCCCTGACCGTCGGCCTGGCCAAGGAGCTGGCCGACCAGGGCGTGCGCGTCAACGCCGTCGCCCCCGGCATGATCCGCACCGGCATCCACGCCGCCGCCGGCGACCCCGACCGCCTCGAGCGCGTCGTCACCCGCATTCCCATGAGCCGCGTGGGTGAGCCCACCGAGATCGCCCCGGCCGTCGCCTGGCTCCTCAGCGACGAGGCGTCCTACGTCACCGGCACCGTCCTACGCGCCGCCGGAGGCATGTAGGCCCCAGGGCGGTGCCCTCCACCGCACCTCCGGCCAGTTCCCGCGCGCCGTCATCCACTGAGGCACCGGACGCTTCCGCAGCGGGTCCTGCGAGGAGATGCGGGCGGCGCGGCGACCCCGTCGTCATGGACGTCAGGACGGCTACCCGTCGGCGTCGCGGTAGCCACGGCGCCGGTTCATCGCGATGGCCGACCGCGGGAACGCGGCGTGTGGTGAGCACGCCGACCCGACCTCGCCGTGTCCACCGGCCTGGCCCGCGATGAGCCAGTCCCCTCTGCTGCGGCCGGCGTCGTCGTCGGTGCCGGCTCGCGTCGGTGCTCGGTCACGATGGAGTCACGGACTGGTGGAAGCGTGCGCGGGGCGCCTGAGGGGTTGCCTAGCGTGCTTGCATCACTTTTGTCCGACTCCAGGGAGACCCCCGTGCACACAGCGCGACGCTGCGCTACCGCCCTGACGACCGCCGCGGTGGTGATGGGCCTGAGCGTGATCGCCGTGCCCGCCGCTCAGGCCGAGGCGAAGAACGCTGACCAGATCGCCGCCGAGGTGCTCGTGCAGCCCGAGAGCACGACCACGACTGCCGCCCCGACACCTGCGGCGGCGCTGGCGCAGGTCACGAACAGCATCAGCCGCGGCACGGTGCTCACCTCCGGGAGCGAGCTGGTCTCAGCGGACGGCCGCTACCGCGCCGCGATGCAGACCGACGGCAACCTCGTCGTCTACGCCGCCGACGGGCGGCCGGTGTGGGCGACGATGACCTTCTCCCCCGGCGCCTCCCTGGCCTTCCAGAGCGACGGCAACGTCGTCCTGTACTCCACCAGCAACCGCGCCCTGTGGTTCACCTCCACCTTCGACGTCGTCGGCAACGGCGGCGGCGCCCAGAAGCTGGTCCTCGGCAACGACGGCAACCTCGTCATGTACCGCACCACCAGCGGCACCGGCCCGATCTGGTTCTCCGGCTGGGACTCCGGCCGGCCCCTGGACCCCACCCGCGGCAACGTGCTGCTCCCGGGCATGCAGCTCTCGACCGGGCAGGCCATCTACTCCCCCTCACGCCGATACGGCGCGGTGGTGCAGGCCGACGGCAACTTCGTCGTCTACGCCCCCGGCAACCGGCCTCTGTGGAACGCCCGCACCTCGGGGCCCAACCACCGCCTGATCATGCAGCCCGACGGCAACCTCGTCGTCTACACCCTCGGCTCGCGACCCTTCTGGGACGCCCACGTCCACGCCCCCGGCGCCCGCGTGGTCCTGCAGGACGACGGCAACCTCGTCATCTACCGCCCCGACGGCACCCCGGCCTTCTACACCGGCTGGGACCGCGGGATCACGCCCCCGCCGCCGCCGGCCCCCACCCCGCCGCCCCCGACCCGCCCGGCGAACCCCGGCGACACCAAGAACTGCGGTGACTTCGCCACCCAGCGCCAGGCGCAGGCCTGGTTCGACACCTACTACCCCTACTACGGGGACGTCGCCCGCCTCGACAGCGACGGCAACCTCATCGCCTGCGAGAGCCTGCCCCGCTGACCCCAGCAGCACGCGCGACCAGGCCCCGACCACCCTCCAGGGGTGGCCGGGGCCTGGTCGTGTCCACGGACGCTGGGGCGGACGCGGTGGTCGTGCCGAGGACGGCCAGGACACCGAAGGCGCCGAAGGGGCTGACCGACTCGAGGTCGGCGACCTCGATGCTCCCGGTCAGCAGTGGTGACTGCCAGAGGAGCTCGTCGTCCGCGAGGACGAGCTCGAGAGCCGTGGGGCCGAGGTGGAAGGCAGAGAGGGCGAGCACGCCGATGCACCAGGCGGGGAGGCCACCGGCGTCTGCAGGTGGGTCACCAGCGACGTGGCCAGTCACGATGCACACGACTCCGATGACGGCGATGGCCGAGAACAGCCCCGAGCCCGCGATCAGCGCCCAGCGCGGCATCCCGAAGGCCTGGTAGGACGACGACGAGGGCGCCCCTGCCTCGCCTTCATCCACGGAGCGGACAGGGGAGGACGGCCGGGAGGGCGAGGCGGTGACTGCGAGACGCACCCGATCGCCGGCTACCCGTCACCCACCCGCGGCCCCCTGCGGAGGGTGCGTGACCGGTAGCCGACCGCCGGCCCAGCTGTCGCCGCTCGACGACGTCCGCCGCGAGGGCGCGCGACCATCCCGCACGAGATGCCTGACCGTTTCACGGGCGGGCAGCGCGTGCGGAGGGTCGACCGTGGCCGGCGTCGCTGAGGTCTACCCTCGGAGGGTCCTCGACCAGGACCTCCTCCTCGTGCGTCACCCGGCGGAACACCGCGCCTCCGGTGACCCGCCCCCCGCTCTCTGAGGGAGAAGTCCTGTGTCCGACGCCCGGGCTGCGACACCTCCGCCTGCTCTTGCTCACCGGCTGCGCGGTGTGGCCAGCTCCCCTGTGCGCGAGCTGCTGGCGCTGGCCTCCCGCCCGGAGGTCATCTCCTTCGCCGGTGGCCTGCCCGCCCCCGAGCTGTTCGACCTCGAGGGGCTGCGCGCGGCCTTCGAGGCGGCCCTGCGCGCCCCCGACGGCCGACGGAACCTGCAGTACGCGCCCACCGAGGGCAACCCCGACCTGCGTGAGCTGGTCGCCGCGCGGATGACCCTCCGCGGTCTGCCGACCGACGCCGCGGACCTGCTCATCACCACCGGCTCCCAGCAGGCGCTGACCCTGCTGGCCACCGCGCTGCTCGATCCCGGCGCTGTCGTGGCGGTGGAGGAGCCCACCTACCTGGCCGCCCTGCAGTGCTTCTCCCTCGCTGGCGCCCGCGTCGTGCCGGTCGCCGGCGACGAGGACGGCCTGGACCCCGCGGACCTGGCCCGGGTCCTGGAGCGCGAGAAGCCGCAGGTGCTGTACCTGGTCCCGACCTTCGCCAACCCCACCGGACGGACCCTGACCGCCTCCCGACGGACCGCGGTCGCCGAGCTGGCCGCCGCCCACGGGGTGTGGGTGGTCGAGGACGACCCCTACGGGGAGCTGCGCTACCGCGGCCAGCACCTGGCCCCGCTGGCCGCCGAGCCGGCCGCCGACGACCGGGTGGTCCACCTGGGGAGCTTCTCCAAGACCGGCGCCCCGGGCCTGCGGCTGGGGTGGTTGCGCGCCCCCGAGGCTCTCCTGCCGGCGCTGACCGTGGCCAAGCAGGCAGCCGACCTGCACACCTCCACCATCGACCAGGCCGCCGCAGCCGCCTACCTGGCCACCGCCGACCTCGACGCCCACATCGCCTCGCTGCGCCGGGCCTACGACCAGCGCCTCGAGGCGATGCTCGCCGCGCTGCCCGACGTCCTGCCCCCGGGGGCGACCTGGAGCGACCCCGACGGCGGCATGTTCGTCTGGGCGCGCCTGCCCGACGGCGTCGACACCACCACCCTCCTGCCCCGGGCCCTCGCCGCCGGCGTCGCCTTCGTCCCCGGGGCGTCCTTCTTCCCCACCACCCCCGACCACGCGACCCTGCGCCTGTCCTTCACCACGAACACCCCCGAGCGCATCACCGAGGGCCTGCGCCGACTCGGCGCCGCTCTGCACGACACCGCGGCCCTGCAGCACGACAGGTCGTAGGACTACCGCACGAACAGGTGACACCCGACCTGCCGTGCGCGTGAGCCGACCCTCCTGCTGACGCCCGGGCACACGTCGGCGAGGTCGTCGGCGACGGTGCACGCCGTCCGGCAGACGATCGGCGTCCGGGACGTGCGCGACGCTGGGGCTATGGCGAGTGAAGCGGTCACGACCGACAGCGGCGGTCCTCGGGTAGCTGGCCGGGTGGTGCTGGTGCACGGGCCCACGGGGCGCCTGCTGCTGCAGCTGCACGGGTGGCCGCACAGGCCGTTCTGGGCCTGCCCCGGCGGCGGCGTGGAGGACGGCGAGTCCCCGCGCGAGGCGGCTGGGCGAGAGCTCACCGAGGAGACCGGCCGTCGCGACGAGCCCGGTGAGGAGCTCTTCACCTGGGAGCACGTCCTCGTCTTCGCCGCCGAGCCGGTGCGCCAGCACGAGAGCTACTTCCTGGCCAGCACTGATGACGACCACGTGCCCGCGCAGGCACCGGACACCGCGGACGGCATCGTGCGCCGGGTGTGGACGGCGCCCGAGGACATCGGGGCGCTGGTCGAGCCGGTGTGGCCGCCGGACCTGGCCGCACGGGTGGCCGACGTCGTGCGGCGCGTGCACCTGGACGCGGTGCTCGTCGGAGGGCGGGAGCCGGCCGCGATCCGTGTCGTGGACTACGACCCGAGCTGGCCGGTCACCTACCGCGCCCTGGAGGCGCGCGTGCGCGGCGCCCTCGGTGAGGCCGCCCTGGAGGTCGAGCACATCGGGTCGACATCGGTGCCCGGTCTGGCCGCGAAGCCGATCATCGACGCCCTGCTCGTCGTGGCCGACGTCGAGGACGAGGACGCCTACGTCCCGGCGCTGGTGGACGCAGGACTCGTGCTGCGGGTCCGCGAGCCCGGGCACCGGATGCTGCGCACCCCCGCACGAGACGTCCACCTGCACGTCTACGCCCCCGGGCGACCGGAGACGCAGGCCTACCTGGACCTGCGGGACTGGCTGCGCGTCGACGAGGCGGACCGGGCGCTGTACGAGCGCACGAAATGCGACCTGGCCGGCCGCTCGTGGGAGGACATGAACGACTACGCCGACGCCAAGAGCGACGTCATCGCCGCGGTGCTCGCCCGAGCACGAGCCTGGCGAACCGGCAGCAGCAGTACGACGACGGGCTGAGGGCGCCGCCCTCTCCCGACCCGGCAGGAGTTGGTCTACCGGGCATCGACTGTGACTGCGACGGCCACTGGTGCATCGCACCAGCGAGCTCGCTGCCTCGACGCACCACCGCGTCCGGCTCGGGGGGCGCAGGCCGGAACGCCACGTGCACCCGCATCGACATGGAGGTCGGCGGCAGCGTCCTCAGCACTCTCCGACGACCCGACACCACCAGCTGACCCCCCGACAGCCCGCCCCCAGACGCCCCCGCCGCGCCGGGTGGGCGCGTGCAGCAGTCCCAGCACCCCTCCGCCACGCGCGAGCCGCAGCAGACCACGACGGTCGGCGCCGTCCCGCCCCACGGTCCTCGTCCGGAGCGCTGCGTGGAACGGAACGACGAGGACGCCGGCTCTCGTGGCGGAGGTGCCAGTCTTCGGACGTGCCCGTTCCCGAAGACGACGTCGTGGCTCGTCGGGCGCGCCGGCTGCTGCTGCTGACGGCTGGCTCCCGCGGAGACGTCGAGCCGTTCCTCGCGCTGGCGCGAGAGGCCTCTCGTCGGGGCCACGAGGTGGTGCTCGGCGCGACCAGCAGCATGACGGCCGGGCTCGACCGACAGCCCTGCGAGGTCGTCGTCCTCGACGGTGACCTCGGCGGCCTCGTCGCGGCCCAGGGCGTCTCGCCCGTGGCGGCGCTGCGCTCGTGGCGCTCGACGGTCCACCCGGCGTTGCGCGCACTCCTGGCCTCCGCGGTGGCGACGGCCCTGGACGTCCGGCCGGACGTGGTCGTCGCCCACCCCAAGGTGCTCTCCGCCTCCGTCGCAGCAGCGGTGCTCGACGTCCCCCACGTCGTCGTGGAGACCGTGCCGACGCTCACGTCGACCGGCGACTTCCCCGCCGCGGGCGTCTCGTCGCGCGATCTGGGTCGACGTCTGAACCGGCTCACCTACCGCGCCACCGCGGGCGCCGCGACGGTGCTGGGCCCGGACCTGCGGCGCCTCCGCGTCGCGCACGGCGCATCCCGCACAGCACCGCTGCCTCCCCCTGCGGCCGTGCTCTGCCCGGTCAGCCCGGTCCTCGTCCCGCGCCCGTCGGACTGGCCGGTCACCGCTCACGTCACCGGGCCGTGGCACGGCACCACCGGCGCCGGCCCGGACGCCGAGGTGGAGGACTTCCTCACCAGGGCCGAGGGCGATGGCGCCCCCGTCGTCGTGGCCGGCTTCGGCTCCATGGCGACGGGGGCGACGGCGGCAGCGGCGCGGAGCCGGGCGGTGGTCTCGGCGGCTCGCGCCGTCGGTGCCCGCGTCCTGGTCGTGACGGGCTGGGGCGGCCTGGACGCGGACGCGGCACGGGAGGCCGCCGGGGGCGGGGACGACGTGCTCGTCGTCTCGTCCGTCCCCCATGCAGCGGTCCTCCCTCGCGCGGACGTCGTCGTGCACCACGGGGGCGCCGGCACCGTCCACGCCGTCGCGCGCGCCGGCGCGGTCTCGGTCGTCGTCCCCTTCATCGCCGACCAGCCCTGGTGGGCCGCACGCCTGCACCACCGCGGGCTGTCCCCTGCTCCGCTGCCCGCGAGGAAGCTCACAGCCGATCGGCTCGCCCACCGCCTCGCCGTCGCACCCGCGCACCAGCGAGCCGCACGCGCAGCAGCCGAGGCCATGACCGGAGAGCAGGGGGCGAGCCACGCGGTCGACGTCCTCGAGCGACTCACCTGACCGCCCACCCGACGCTCCCGGCCCGATGGCTGCAGACGTCGTGACCGGTAGCCGACCGCTCGTCGGCGCACGAGCAGCCCTGGCGGTGACCCGGTGGACGGTCTCCCAAGGCGCCCGGCGGACGTGGGCGCGCCTGACCGAGGCAGGCGCGCAGACGGTGAGCCGCGTCGAGCCCGGGTACGCGCAGGAGGTGCACCGGCACGTCCTCGACCGCCTCGCCCCCTCCCGAGCCGAACAGCTCGAGACCCTCACCGAGGCGGTGCTGACCCCGCTGCGCCCGAGCTGCGGGCGGGCGCTGCCACCGCGGACCTCGGGCTGACACCTCCCGACCCGGCACGCCGCTCCCACCTGGGCCGTCACACGTCCAGCTGACGACCCCTCTGCCGGACGTCGCCGCGTGATGCCGTCCTCGACGAGGACGTCGCGCTCTCCCGCACCAGGACCCGGGGGTCGTCGACCGGGACGCCGCCGAGCGCCTGAGGCCCGCCGTCACCCGCTCCTGCAGCAGTCCCGGTGTCATCTGCTGGCGCAGCGGTTCTGGTGGACGTCCATCGCGCTGCCCCGGCGACGCGGTGGAGGCCGGCGCGGTCAGGCGCCGACGAGGCCGTCACGGCGGGTGGCGGCAGGGGTGCGCATGGTCCAGAAGGCGTCCTTGTGGACCCTGCGAGCGGGCACGCCCGCCTGGTCCAGCTGCTCGGCGAGGGCGTTGACGAAGGCCGAGCGCCCGGACAGCGACCACCGGGCGTCAGGGCGGTCGGCGACGGCCCGGCGCACCGCCTCGGCCAGGCCCTCGCGGTGCTCGTGGTGCTCGGCAGCGGTCATGGCGGCGGCGGTCTCGTCGAAGAAGTGCGCAGCGCCGACGTGGAGGAGCGTTGCGTCCAGGTGGTCGCAGGACCGAGCCATCGACAGGAACGGAGTGATGCCGATGCCCTGCGCGACGAGCACCTGGGACTCGGTCGCCTCGACGGCCGGCAGGGTGCCGACCGCTCCGGCGACGTAGGCGCGGTCGCCGGGGCGCAGGCCGGCCAGCGCCCTCTTGAAGCGGCTGCCCGAGTGCAGCGTGGTGGCGATCGAGAGGCTGCCGGAGCGGTCGTCGCCGGCGAAGGTGAACGGCTTGATCCCGCCACCGGGGACGACGACGAGGCCACCCTGCCCGGCGCGGAAGGCCAGGGCGCGCCGGGGGGCGAAGGCCAGCTCGACGGCGCCGGTGGCGGACTCGACGGCGGACTCGAGGGTGAGGGCGGTGATGCGCATGGCGACCTCCGGAGGCAGTTAGCATTGCTTACATGGATGACGCTACGAGCAGGAGTTAGCAGTGTCAACAGCGAAGGACGGGGAGGCTCGCAAGCCGCTGGCGGAACAGCTGGTGGCCGAGGCGGTCGCCCTGGTGGGCGAGCACGGGCCCGGGTCGCTGTCGCTGCGCGAGGTGCAGCGGCGCGCGGGCGTCTCCCCCGCCGCGGCCTATCGGCACTTCCGTGATCGCGACGCCCTGCTGCTGGCCGTCGCCCAGCAGTGCGCCGGCCTGCTCGCCGACCACATCGCCGCGGCGCTGGACGCGGCCCCTCCGAGCGGGGGCGGGGTGTCGGTGGCGCGTCGCCGGTTGCTGGCGGCGTGCGAGGCCTACCTGGACTTCGCCACCACCAACCCGGGTCTGTACCGGGCGATCTTCGTCAGCGGCGAGCAGGTCGAGGAGCTGACCGCGCCGTCGGATCGGGCACGCGGCAGCGCCGGCGAGGGTGGGTACAACCTGCTCGTCGCCGGGCTGCAGGACGTGGTGAGCGCCACCGGCGGCGCGACGGTGCACCCGTGGGACCCGCTGGTCGTGTGGTCGTCCTGCCACGGCCTGGCGATGCTGCGCCTGGACGCCGCCCTGCGCTCCCTTCCCGACGAGGCGTGGACCCAGGCGCGAGAGCGCGTGCTGCTGACGGTCACCTCGGCCGTGCCGCTCGAGGCGCTCGAGGCGATCGACCCCGCCGCGGGAGACCGCGGGGGGCCGGCCGGTCGCCGTCCCCACCGCTGAGCACGCGACCCACGGGTCGTCCACGCGCGCCCCGTCGTCCCGCCGGGGACGACCGGCGGGGCCGCTGGGGCTCTGACGGTGCGACGAGCAGCGACGAGGCCACCAGCGCGGGACGGCTCACGGTGACCTCGACGGCCACGCCCGCGCCGGAGGAGGCGCCCACGAGATGGCAACGGTCGACGCCGAGCTCGGCCAGCGTGTCGACCACGCCCGGGGTCTGATCCTGGTCTCACCGTCGACGACCTCGAGGGCGAGCTCGCACGCCTGCAGGGCGAGGGCGTCATCATCACCACGCCCATGACCACCGAGGAGTGGGGCGAGCGGGCCTTCCAGGTCGGCGACCCCCACGGCGTGGTCGTGCAGCTCGTGCACTGGGTCACCCCGACCGGCGCCTGAACCATGCCGAGACGCCCGCGCCGCCGCTCGCTCCCCGCAGGCGATCCGCAGGCGTCCCGGCAGCCGACGGGCTGCTGAGTCACATGGCGCGCCCGGGGCGGGGTCCGGACCGCCCGTCGTGACCTCGCGTCACAGGGATCATCGGCCGGGACGGTCGTGAGGGTCGTCAGCGGTCGATCGCGGTGAGGCGGCGGACGCCTGGCGCGGCGAGGGCGGCCAGCGTGACGAGGACGACCAGGCCGGCTCCGGTGAGCAGGGTGGCTCGCGTGCCGAGCGCCGTGGAGACCGGTCCGACGACGGCCAAGCCGACGGGGGCCAGGGCGAAGGAGCCGAGCATGTCGTAGGAGGAGACCCGCGACAGGGCTCGCCCGGGGACGTGCTGCTGCAGGGCGGTGGCCCACAGGACGTCGAAGACGGTGGTGGCGACGCCGGCCAGGAGCATGGCCGCGGCGACCAGGAGCAGGGGCGCGGACAGACCCAGGAGCGCCAGGGGTGGGGCCAGGAGCAGGACGGCCAGGACGCCGCCGCGCACCGGCCGTCGCGGGCGCACGCGCAGCGCGACGGCCCCGCCGAGCAGCAGGCCGACGGCCTCGGCGGTCAGGACGCCCGACCACGCGGCGGGACCGGAGTAGTCGCGCAGGGCGACCACGGGCCCCAGGACCCTGGTGAGGCCACCGGAGCAGGCGTTGACGACGGCGAACTGGGCGATGACCACCCACACCCACTGCCGGGAGACCGTCTCGCGCCACCCCGAGCGCAGGTCCGCCAGGACGGTCGTCGCCTCCGCGCGGGGCAGGTGCCGGGCGCGCATCCCGGCCAGCAGCCCGGCCGAGACCAGGTACAGGACGGCGGTGACCACCAGCGCCCACCCGGCGCTGGTGGCTGCGACGAGGAGCCCGGCGACGGCGGCGCCGACGACGGCCCCGACGTTCTCCGAGAGCCGCAGCAGCGAGTTCGCCCCGTGCAGCCGGTCACCTGCGACCAGGGTCGGGACGATGCCCGCCGCAGCGGGCATGTACAGCGCGGACGCGGCGCCGTTGAGGGCCATCAGCGCCATCACCCAGACCAGGTGCGGCTGTCCTGCCAGCAGCAGGACGGCCACCCCCGCCAGGGCCAGGCCCGCGACGAGCTCGGACGCGGCCATCAGGGCCCGACGGGGCCAGCGGTCGGCCAGGACCCCACCGGCGAGCAGGAACACCGTCTGGGCCAGGACCCGGGCGCCCAGCACCAGCCCCACCTGCGTGGCGCCGGATCCGTCGGCGTCCAGCAGCCCGAACGCCAGCGCGACGGTGACCATCGCGTTGCCCAGGACAGCAGCCAGCCGGGAGGTGAAGAGCCGGCGGAAGGGCTGCACCCTCAGCACGGCGACGTCGGCGCGCCACCCCGTGGTCGTCGTGCTCACGCCCCGGACCGCGAGGCGTCCGACGCGGGCCCGCCCTCGTCGTCGGGGCCGGCGGGGCTCGTGCCGGGGCGCATCTCGAAGGCGTACAGCAGGGCGCTGACCCGCCGGGTCCCCTCGGCGCGCGGCGCCCGGGCGCCCTCGTGCAGCAGCGCCCCGGCCCGGCCGAGCAGCTCCAGGACCTGGGTCCAGGTCGCGTCTTCGACCCAGACCTCGGCGTCGGTGAAGGCGCCCGGCGCGTCGGGGGCACGCTCGGCGGTGCGCCGCGAGAGCTCCGCGCCCAGCGCGGCGACCAGCGCCCGCTCGTCCGCCGGGTCCTGCGCCGACAGCCGGCTCCCGCTGGAGCTGGTGTGGCGGTAGCGGACGGCGCGCCCCCCGCGGACGACCTCCTGCCCGGCGACCTCGAGCAGTCCCGCCGCGTGCAACCGGCGCAGGTGGTAGCTGACGTTCGCCTGCGACTGCCCGAGGTGGCGTGCCGCCTCGGCCGCGCTCATCGCCGACCCGGTCAGCAACGACAGCAGCTGCAGCCGCAGCGGGTGGGCGACCACCCGCAGGCCCAGGAGGTCATCGCGGGCCGACCCTGCCGGGCTCTCGTCCATGGGCAGCCAGCCTGACGACTCCCGCCGCCACCGTCAAGCGATCGTTTGGAGGTGACCCGCCTCGCCCCTCGCGACCACTGCACCAGGAAGGCGGAGGTGGGAGACCGGTGTCCGCAGACGATCGCCGACCGGCGCGCCTCGCGAGCCCATGCCCCTCTGCGCGCCGATCGACCTGCGTCCTGCACGATGGTGTGCGCCGCACGCTATCGTGCCGCGCGTGACGGATGACGACGCCCTGCTCGAGGGCCACCTGCAGGAGCTGCGCCGCGGCACCGTCGTGCTGGCGTGCCTGCGCCTGCTGCGCGAGCCCGGCTACGGGTACGGCCTGCTCGAGGAGCTCACGCGCCGAGGCTTCGCCACCGACACGAACACGCTCTACCCGCTGCTGCGCCGCCTCGAGAAGCAGGGGCTGCTCTCGAGCAGGTGGAACACCGACGAGTCCCGCCCCCGGAAGTTCTACTCCACCTCTGCTGCCGGCCACGCCCTCGCGCAGACCCTCTCCGACGACTTCCGATCACTCGCCACGGCGATCGCCGCGCTCTCCCAGGAGGTTTCAGATGACCGAGCGTGACGGTGCCGTACCGAGCACCACGCTGACCGAGCGCTACCTGCACGCCGCCGTCCGCCGGGTGCCCGAGGCTTCACGGGGCGACGTGGCCGCCGAGCTGGAGGTGTCCATCGCCGACCAGGTCGACGCGCGCGTCGCCGGTGGTGAACCCCGCGACGCTGCGGAGCGGGCCGTGCTCGAGTCCATGGGCGACCCGGACCGACTGGCGGCTGGGTACACCGATCACCCGGGTCACCTCATCGGGCCGCAGCTGTACTTTGAGTGGCGGCGGCTGCTCGTCCTGCTCCTGTGGATCGTGCTGCCCCTCGCCGGCCTGGGCGCCGGGATCGTGCGGGCGCTGACGGGCAGCGACGTGCCCGACGTCTTCGCCGGCGTCATCGCCACCGTGCTCGACGCCGGCGTCCACCTCACGTTCTGGACGACCCTGCTGTTCGTCGTGCTCGAGCGCACCACGTCCCCTCGGGACGCCCCGGTCGCCGCCTGGTCGCTGGACCGCCTGCCCGACCCGCGTGCTCGCGCCGGCCTGGCGGACCTGGTCGCCAGCGTGGTCGTGCTCCTGCTGGTCGCCGGAGCGGTCGCCTGGGACCGCTGGATCGGGTTCTCGTCCGTCGACGGGGAAGCGGTCGCGATCCTGCACCCGGGCCTGTGGCCGTGGGGGATCGCCGCGCTCCTCCTCGTCATGGTGGCCGAGGGCGCCCTGGCCGTGGCGGTGTTCCGTGCTCGCCGCTGGACCACGCCGCTCGCGTGGGTGAACGCCGCGATCGCCCTGGCCGTCGCGATCTCAGTCCTCGCCCTGCTCGCGCGCGGGGAGCTCGTCTCTCCCGAGCTCAGCGATCACGCCGGCGCCGAGGGCGGCGACGGGGCGATCCGCGTCATCGGAGCCCTGATCAGCGTCTCGGTCGCCGGCGTCGCCGGCTGGGACGCCGTCAACGGCTTCCGCCGGGCCCGGGCACGTGACAGCTGAGCTCTGACGTCGCCCACCGGTCCCCACGCCACGGTGCGCACGAGGTGGGCACCGCGGCGCGACGCCTGGAGCCACCGGTGCTGGGTCCTGGCAGCCGGGAGAGCCGCGGGTCCGACGGGCCTGGTGCACTGCTCGCGCAGCAGGTCTGGCCGCACGCAGATCAGCGCGGTGGTCGCCCCTGAGCCTCCCGAGAGGGCCGGTCTCGGCGCAGCACCCGTTCTGCCAGGAACCCCACGAGCAGCGCGATCAGCACGGCGATCAGCAGCCGCCACCACCGCCCCAGGTCAGGCACCGCGGCATCGAGGACGACGAGAGACACAGCGACGGTGACGATGCGCGCGGCCGGGGGAACGAGCGAGTGGCTTCTGGCCATGTCTCCACCATCGCCCACGAGCCGCGTGGCCGTCCGCAGGGGCTCCTCGGCCGGGACGTCACCCGGGTCCGCCGGTCAGGCGCCCCTGCGTGCGGCCCCGACGACGTCCGGGGGTCCCGTCCGGCGACCTCCTGCGGTCCGCGAGGAGGAGGGTGTCCCCGTGGAGGCTGGACGGACGAGGACGCGGCTGCCGCGGTGGGTGACGTGGGTGGGCCCGGCGTTCCTCCTGCTGCAGGTGGTCCTGGTGCGGACGGGCGTCCTCGACCTGCGGCACGCGGCTGTGGTGACGGTGGTGGTCGAGTCCGCGCTGGCAGTGGTCGCCGTCGTCCTCGCCGTCCGCGCCGGCTCCACCTTCCGGGAGTCCCGACGTCAGGGCGCCAGCACGCAGCAGGCGTTCTTCGCCGCGACCGCCGAGGTCATGCCCGGGCCAGCAGCCACCGTCCTCAAGCACGAGGTCGGCGTCATCACGGGCCTGGTCACCGGGCTCCGCCCGAAGCGGGCACTCCCGGAGGGGATCGTTGCTCTCGGGTATGGCCAGGACCAGCGAGTCCTCATGATCGTCTTGTCGGTGCTGTCGGTGGGCGAAGTCGCCCTGGTGCACCTCCTGGTGCCCTGGTCCTGGCTCAGGATCGCGCTCCTCGTCCTCGGTGCGTACGGGATCCTCTGGCTGGTCGGCTTCACGCTGTCGGTGCGAACCCGCCCGCACACGGTCGGCCCGGACACGGTCGACCTGAGGTGCGCTCATCTGGCGACCGTGTCGATCCCCACCCGCGCCGTCCTGTCGGTCCGCCCCCACGTCCGCACCGGGGACAAGAGCGTGGTCGACGTCGACGGCGCAGCGGTCGCCATCTCCTTCGCCGGAGGGACGAACGTGACCGCTCAGCTGGCCCCGGGGTCGCGCGTCGTCCTCGACGGCGTGCGAACCGTCCCAGCGGACTCGGTGTCGTTCATGGTCGATGACCCGAGGACGGCGATCAGCGTCTTCGCCGAGAAGACCCGGACCTGACGCACCTCGACCAGGTGAGTGGTCACCGACGGACCACCTGCCCGCTGCTCGGCCGACGTCGGCGGGGGCCGGTCACCCGACCGGACGAGGAGCGCGCAGGTTCGCCGGGCGCAGGTTCCCGCGGTGGGCGGCGAGGACGAGGAAGGCCACGCCGACGAGGAGGCCGGCCACCACGGCGGGGATGACCGCCTCGGGCCCGTAGCCGCCACCGACCAGGGCGGCGGGGCCCTCGAGGACGGAGGTCAGCGGGCTGGGCGGGATCTCGTCGATGCTCCCCACGGGGGAGGCGCCGACCGCGGAGCCGAGGACGTTCCAGGCGAGGTGCAGGCCGAACGGCAGCCACAGCGTGCGGGTCGCGGCGTAGGCGGCCGCGAACATCACCCCGGCCTCCAGGGCGATGGCGACGGCGACCCACGCGGTGGCGTGCGGGTTGTTCACCAGGTGCACGAGGCCGAAGAGGGCCGCGGAGAACGGCCAGCGCCGCCCAGGTGCCCTGGTGCGCACCGGGTTCACCACCATCCTCGGGGCGCAGCCGGACATGGAGGTGGTGGGCGAAGCCGTGGACGGCCGCGAGGCGGTCCACCTCGCCCGCCGGGTGCGCCCGGACGTGGTGGTGATGGACGTCCGCATGCCCGTGATGGACGGCATCGCGGCCACCGAGGCCCTCGCGGGCCCCGGAGTGCTCGACGGGCCGGCGGTGCTGGTCGTGACCACCTTCAACCTCGACGCCCACGTCTACGACGCGCTGCGCGCCGGGGCCAGCTGCTTCCTGCTCAAGGACGCCAGGCCGGACGAGCTCCTCACCGCTGTGCGGACCGTGGCCGCCGGGGACGCCCTGATCGCCCCCGCGGTCACCCGCGCCCTGATCGGTGTCCACGCCACCCGGCTGCGATCCGCCCCCCACGACCCGAGGGCGGCGTCGCTGGAGCGGTTGACGCCCCGCGAGCTGGAGGTGCTGCGCCTGGTGGCCACCGGACGCTCCAACGCCGAGATCGCCGTCGCCCTGCACCTGAGCCCCGAGACCGTCAAGACCCACGTCTCACGCCTCCTGACCAAGCTCGACCTGCGCGACCGGGTGCAGGCCGTCGTCCTCGCCTACAGCACCGGGCTCGTCGACAGCTGACCATGACCCCCGCCTGCGTGCCGTGGAGCTGTCGCGCAGGAGGGCGCTCACCGCAGTCGCCGTCCGACAGCCGCCTCCTGCCGACGCGGCTGGGTCACCCGGCAGGCGTCGACCGGGGCAGGTGCCTGGTCAGCGCACGCCGCGGAAGAGGTTGGTGACCAGGGCTGCGGCGAAGTCCTGGGTCAGGGGCTGGTCGGGCAGCAGGAGGCGGTGGTAGCAGGCCCCCCAGAGCTGGTCCACCACGACCTCGGGGTCCAGGTCGGCGTGCAGCTGCCCCTGCTCCCGGGCGTGCGCCAGCCTGTCCACGGCGAAGGCCCGGCGTGGACCCGAGTACCTCTGCCGGTAGGCGGCGGCGAGGTCGGGGTCGGTCTGCGCCTGACCGATGAGCTCGGCGACGACCCGGCCCGCTGGTGTCGTCGTGAGCAGGTCGACGAAGGAGCGCATCTGGGTGCGCAGGTCGGCCTCGACGTCCCCGGTGTCGGGGAACTCCAGGGCGGGCCGCACGGTGCTCTCGTACCCCTCGAGCGCCAGGGCGCCCTTGGACGGCCACCACTTGTAGATCGTCATCTTGCTGGACCCGGCCAGCGCGGCGACCCGCTCGATCGTGAAGCCGGCCATGCCCTCGGCCAGCAGCAGCCGGCCGGCGGCGGCCAGGATGTCGGCGCGCACCTGCTCGGCGGGACGTCGACCACGGCCGCGCCGAGCCGGCGCCGCGAGCACCTCGTCCGTCGGATCGGTGGGGTGCACGGGCTCGGTGCTCACGCGGTCTCCAGACGTCGGCGGCGGGACCACCACATCATATGGACGCACCGTCCCCGCCGTGCTTATATGGACTTCGCGTCCATTGATCGTGGTCGCCCCGCCCCTGCCCCGCCTCCGAGGAGACCCGAGATGACCACCACCACAGCCGGCACCGCTCCTGCGACGGATCGCCGCGTCGCCGTCGTCACCGGTGCCTCCGGCGGCATCGGCCGCGCCGTCGCCGAGAGGCTCGCCGCCGACGGCATGGACGTCGTCGTGCACTACTCCGGCAACGAGGCCCGCGCCCAGGAGGTCGTCCAGGCGATCACCGCTGCCGGGGGCCGAGCCAGCTCCTTCCGTGCCGACGTGGCCGACCAGGCGCAGGCGGCGGCGCTCCTCGAGCACGCCGAGTCGACCTGCGGCGGTGTCGACGTCGTGGTGAACACGGCCGGGATCATGCTGCTGTCCCCGCTGGCGGAGATGTCCTTCGACGACTTCGACCGGATGCACCGCACCAACGTCCGCGGGACCTTCGTCGTCAGCCAGCAGGCCGTCCGCCGGCTGCGCAGCGGCGGCGCGCTGGTGAACTTCTCCACGTCGGTCACGCGCCTGTCGCTGCCGACCTACAGCGCCTACGCGGCCACCAAGGGCGCGGTGGAGGCCATGACGCCGATCCTGGCCAAGGAGCTGCGCGGCCGGGACGTCACCGTCAACGCCGTGGCCCCCGGCCCGACGGCGACGCCGCTGTTCCTGGACGGCAAGCCGCAGGAGGCCGTCGACCAGATGGCCTCGATGTCGCCCCTGGAGCGCCTCGGCACCCCCGAGGACGTCGCCGAGGTGGTGGCCTTCCTCGCCGGGCCGGGCCGCTGGGTCAACGGCCAGGTGCTCTACCCCAACGGCGGCGTCGCCTGAGTCCCTCGGCCGACCGCGCGGACCCCGGAACCGTCCAGGAGGACACCATGCCCAGCACCACGTCCCAGGTCGTCGTCATCACCGGGGCCTCCAGCGGCTTCGGCGCGATGAGCGCCCGCGCCCTGGCCGACGCCGGCCACACCGTCTACGCCGGCATCCGCGCCACCGCCGGCCGCAACGCCCCGGCCGTCGAGGCGGCCCGCGCCTACGCGCAGGAGCACTCGGTCGCGCTGCAGACGGTGGAGATGGACGTCTCCGACCAGGACTCCGTCGACGCCGCGATCGCCCACGTCCTCGACGAGGCCGGGCGCCTGGACGTCGTCGTGCACAACGCCGGGCACATGGTCCTCGGCCCGACCGAGGCCTTCACCCCCGAGGAGATCACCCGCGTCTACGACACCAATGTGCTGTCCACCCAGCGCGTGAACCGAGCCGTCCTGCCGCACCTGCGCGCCCAGGGCTCGGGCCTGCTGCTGTGGGTGGGGTCCTCCAGCACCCGCGGCGGCACCCCGCCCTACCTCGCCCCGTACTTCGCGGCCAAGGCCGCCATGGACTCCCTCGCCGTCTCCTACGCCGCCGAGGTCGCCCGCTTCGGCATCGAGACCACCGTCGTCGTCCCGGGGTCCTTCACCACCGGCACCCACCACTTCGCCAACGCCGGCGCCCCCACCGACACCGCCACCGCCACCGCGTACGAGGACCGCTACGCCGGGCTGATGGACCAGGTCTCGACCCGCCTCGCGGAGATCTCACCCCCGGACGCCGACCCCACCGAGGTCGCCCGCCGGATCGTCGCCGTCGTCGGCGCACCGCGGGGGCGCCGCCCCTTCCGCGTCCACATCGACCCCACCGACGACGGCGCCGAGCGCGTCAACGCCCTCGGCGACCAGGTCCGCAGCACCTTCTACGAGCAGATCGGGCTCGCCGACCTGCTCACCCCGGCCACCTGACACCACCCGTCGGTCCCCCCGGCCGCCGCCGGCGGGACTCCGGCCCCACCAGGCGCGACGACGTCACGCGGGGCGAGCAGTCGGCGCCCCCAGGTCCGGGCGCGCACGCGACCAGCCGGTCGACCACCCCTCGCGCCCGCCGTCCGTGTCAGACGAGCTCGCGGTCGGGCCGGTGACGGGCGGCGCGCCGGCGCGCCAGCAGGGCGCGCGCCACCGGGGCGAGGAGGACGAGGACCAGGACGACCAGGAGCACCAGGGTGATCGGCCGCCCCAGGAACCCGGTGAGGTCCCCGTCGAAGACCAGCAGCGAGCGCCGCAGGTTCCGCTCGAGCAGGCTGCCCAGCACGAACGCGAGGACGAGCGGTCCCGGCTCGAAGCCCGCCTTCTTCATCAGGTAGCCGACGACCCCGAAGAACACCACGAGACCCATGTCGAAGACGCTGTTGCGGACGGTGTAGACGCCGACCAGCGTGATGAGCACGGTGATCGGCGCCAGCACCGTGGGTCGGACGCGCAGGATCCGCACGAAGAGCCCCACGAGCGGGATGCTCATGACGAGCAGCAGCACGTTGCCGAGGTACATCGAGTTCACGACGCCCCAGAAGAGCTCCGGGTTCTCGGAGACCAGCTGCGGGCCGGGCGTGACCCCCTGGATGAGCAGGGCGCCGAAGATGACGGCGAGGGTCGAGTTGGCGGGGATCCCCAGGGTCAGGAGCGGGATGAAGGAGGACGTGGCTGCCGCGTTGTTGGCCGTCTCCGGTCCGGCGACCCCCTCCACGGCGCCCTTGCCGAAGCGCGAGGGGTCCTTGGCGCGCCGACGTTCGACCCCGTAGGCGGCCAGGGAGGCCAGGGTGGCCCCACCGCCGGGCAGGAGGCCCAGCACGAACCCGATGACGGATCCCCGACCGATCGCACCCGAGGACTGGCGCAGGTCCGCCCGCGAGGGCCAGACGTTGGAGACGGTCACCGGCGGCCGCCGTCCGCTGTGGCGCTCCTCGAGCGAGTGGAGGATCTCGCCGAGGCCGAACAGCCCCATGGCGATGGGCACGAAGTCGATGCCGTCCCCGAGGGAGAGGCTGCCGAAGGTGAACCGCTCGGCGCCGGTGAAGGCGTCGCGCCCGACCGTCGCCAGCAGCAGCCCGAGCGCCGCGGCGACGACGGCCTTGACCGTGCTGCCGCTGCTCACGGTCGCGACGAGCAGGATGCCGAGCAGGGCGAGGGCGGTGTACTCGGGCGGTCCGAAGTCCAGGGCGAAGCCCGCGATCACGGGGGCGAGGAAGGACAGCGCGACCACCGAGGCGGTCCCGCCGATGAAGGACCCGGTGGCAGCGATGCCGAGCGCCGTGCCGGCGCGGCCCTGCCGGGCCATGGCGTGCCCGTCGAAGACCGTGACCACGGACGAGGCCTCGCCCGGCAGCCGCAGGAGGACCGAGGTGATGGTCCCCCCGTACTGGGCGCCGTAGAAGATGCCGGCCAGCAGGATGATCGCCGTCACGGGCTCCAGGCCGTAGGTGAGCGGCAGCAGGATCGCGATGGTCGCGGCCGGCCCGAGCCCGGGCAGGACGCCGATGAGCATCCCGACGACGACGCCGAGCAGGCAGTAGAGGAGGTTGTGGGGCTCGGCGACGACGGCGAAGCCGTCGAGGACCGGCGTGAGGGAGTCCACGCTGTCTCTCCTAGGGGGTCGTGGAGGGGACTAGAAGAGGTGCGGGAGGGGGACGGCCAGCGCCCCGACGAACAGGGCGTAGAAGCACGCCACGGTCACCACGCTGACGACGACGGACAGGCGCCAGGACTCCCGGCCGATGAAGCGCAGCCAGACCAGCGCCATCAGGACCGAGGGGATCTCGAAGCCGAGGCGGGGGACGAGGACCACGTAGGCGACCAGCGTCCCCGCGGCGGCGACCACGACGACGCTGCGGCGGTCGAAGCGCTCCGCGTCGCGCTGGCCCCGGCACCGCAGGCCGAGGACGACCCCGAGGGCCAGCAGGACGAGGCCGAGGAGGAAGGGCAGGGTGCCGGGCCCGGGGGCGCTGGCCGAGCCCAGGCCCTGGCCCGCGGCGGCGACGACGACGCCGACGCCCGCCCCCGTGACGAGCAGGGCCACGACGAGGTTGGCGACCCAGCCGGCCGGGTCCGCGACCTCGCCGTCCCGCAGCTCCTCGAGCGGGCGCTCGGCACCGTCGGGCGGCGGCGCGAGCGGCTCCTCGCCCCTGCGGGCCCGGACCGCCATCACCCCTCCCCGATGGAGACGCCGGACTCCTCGACGAAGGCGGCGTACTCCTCCCGGCGGTCGTTCCAGTCCGTGACGACCTCGTCCCCGTCGACCTCCCACGGGATGAGCTGGTTGCTCTGCTGGAACTCCCGGTAGGCCGGGTCCTCGAAGGCCGCCCGGAACGCCTCACGCAGCCGCGCGACGACGTCGGCGGGCGTGTCCTTGGGGGCGACGATGGCGCGCGACTGCTGGACCACGGCGTCGAGCCCGGACTCCGTGGCGGTCGGCACCTCCGGCAGGGCGGGGTTGCGCTCCGCCGCCATGACCAGCAGGGGGACCAGCTGGCCGGCCTGGATCTGGGCCAGCGCGTCGCCGATCTGGGCGCACCCGATGTCCGTCTGGCCGCCGAGGACGGCGACCATCGTGGGGTTGCCGCCGTCGAAGGGCACGGGCGTGCCCTCCAGCCCGGACAGGGCCAGGACGTAGGCCTGGCTGAGCTGGCTCCCCGTCCCGACGCCCGTCGTGGCGTAGGTGATGGGCCGCCCGGCGCCCGTGAGGTCGTCGATGGACGCGAAGCCGGAGCCGGGGCTGGTGACGATGACGTAGTCGTCCCGGCAGACGCCCGTGACGACCTCGTAGTCGTCGATGGAGACGGCCTCGTCCGCCGAGACGGCCAGCGGGGTGATGTAGGCGAGGCTGCCGTTGAAGATCATGATGGTCTGGCCGTCCGGCGTCGCCTGGGCCACCTCGCCGGCGGCCAGCGCGCCGTTGGCGCCCGGGCGGTTCTCGACCGGCGTCGAGACGTCGAGGTCCGCCGACACCGGGTCGGCCAGGGCGCGCAGCTCCAGGTCGGCGATGCCGCCCGGGCTGCCGCCGATGAGCATCGTCACCGGCCCGGAGGGGAAGGAGGCGGCGTCCCCGGACCCCCCGCCGAGGTTGCCGCCGCAGCCCGACAGGGCCAGCCCGCCCGTGGCGGCGGCACCGAGGAGCAGGGAGCGTCGGGACAGGGAGCGGGGGAGGTCGTTCGACATGGGGTCTCCTCGTTGAGCGTGGTCGTCGCAGGACTGGGTCGGGCCGTCAGCGGAACGTCGCGGCCCAGCTGGCGGTGGTCAGCTGGCTCTCGACCCGCCAGCGGTGGATGGCTGCGCGCAGCTCCTCGCGCACCTCGGCGTGCGCCGGGTCGTCGTAGAGGTCGCGCATCTCCCCGGGGTCGTCACCGAGGTGGAACAGCTGGCCCTCGTCGGGGTCCAGGTACTCGACGAGCTTCCAGTCGTCGCGCACGGCCATCGTCATCATCGCGGTGCCCGACAGGATGCGGTCGCGGGCGTGCTCGGAGAAGGCGTGCTCGCGCCCGGGGTAGGCCTCCCCGCTGAGGGCCGGCACGAGCGACTCGGCCTCCATCCACTCGGGGACCTCCAGCCCGGCGAGCTCCAGCACCGTCGGACCGAGGTCCATGTGCGCCGTGAGCCCGTCGAGGACCTGGCCCGCCCGCACCCGCCCGGGGGCCCACACGATCGCGGGCACGTGGACGCTGCCCTCGTACATCGACCACTTCTGGCTCAGCCCGTGGTCGTTGAGGCAGTCGCCGTGGTCGGAGGTGAAGACGACGACGGTGTCCTCGAGCACCCCGCGCGCCTCCAGCGCGTCGAGCAGGACGCCGACCTGCTCGTCGATCATCGACACGTTGGCGTAGTAGTGCCGCCGCTGCCGGCGCATCTGCTCCTCGGTCGGCTCGGCCAGGTGCACGACGGCGTCGTGGTCGACCGCCATGTGCTGGGCCCGGAGGTCCTTCATGGCCTGCGGCGCGCTCTCGAGGTCCTCGGGGCTGCGGTGGGGCATCGGCACGTCGCGGTCGCGGTAGGCGTCCAGGGCCTCCGGCGTGGGGTCGTACGGCGGGTGCGGCCCCGGGAAGCCGACCTGGAGGAAGAAGGGCCGGTCGCCGCGCCAGCGGTCCAGCCACATCGCCGCGAGGCTGCCGACGAAGACGTCGGCGTGCAGGTCCGCCGGGGGCTCCCACTCGAAGGCGCCGAGGCGCTCGGCGTAGTCCTCCCGCTCGGCGTACGTCACGCGGGAGGGCTTGCGGACGCCGCGGGCCCACAGCGCCTTGTCCCACGTGTCGAGGTAGAAGGGCAGCCGGGGGGTGTCGCGGTCCTTGTTCTCCACCACGTGCCGCTCGTGGAAGCCCACCGACGCCTCGTAGGGGTAGGTGTGCATCTTGCCGACGTTGGTGCAGTGGTAGCCGGCGTCGCCGAGCCGCTCGACCCACGAGTGGTGCCACGGCTCGTCGTTGCGCAGGACGCCCGTGGTGTGCGGGTACAGGCCGGAGAACAGGCTCGCCCGGCTCGGCGCGCACGACGGCGCCGTCACGTACGTCCGCGTGAACGCCGTGCCCTCGGTGACGAGGCGGTCCAGGTTCGGGGTGTCGACGTGCTCGGCACCCAGCGCGGAGATGGTGTCGAAGCGCTGCTGGTCGGTGATGACGAAGACGAAGTTCGGACGGCGAGGGCCGTCGGCCGGTGCGGCGCCGGAGGACGTCGCAGCGTGCAGGCGGGAGGCGGACATCGGCTCTTCTCGCGGGATGGAGGCGGGGGGCGGGTCGGGGACGGTCGGCTGTGACGGTCCTCGGTCGCTCGGTCGAACGCAGTACAGCAGGTTGAACCCCCGCGGGTCCACACCTCGCCGCCGTCCGTGCCCGCCGCACCGCGGCCGTGCCACAGTGAGGAGCACCCGGCGAGCCCGTCCGACGCAGCACCGCAGGAGGACCACGAGCGTGAGCAGCGACGCTGCGCGCCACCTCGCACCCGCGGTGGCCAGATCCATCCGGATCCTGGACGTCCTGGAGGAGGCGCGAGGACGCGGGCTGTCGCTGACCGAGGTCGCCGCGGCGATCGACGCGGCGAAGTCGTCGACCTCGAACCTCTGCACCGTCCTCGAGGAGAGCGGCCTCATCCAGAGGCGCCCGGGCGGCGCCTACACGCTGGGCCGGCGGACCGTCGAGCTCGGCGGCTCCTACATCGACTCCTTCGACCAGCTGCGGGAGTTCCACCGGCTCTGCGAGGCCTCCGAGCACCTCTCGCAGCAGCTGGTGAAGGTGGCCATGCTGGACGGCACCGAGGTGCTCTACCTCGCCCGGCACGAGGGGCGCACCCCCTTCCAGTTCGCCGCGACCGTCGGCGCCCGCTTCCCCGCGGCCTCCACCGCGGTCGGCAACGCGCTGCTCAGCGGGCTGGACGACGAGGAGGTGGAGCGGCGCTTCGTCGACCCGGCGTCCCTCCCCCGGTGGACCGACCGCAGCGTCGTCGACGTCGACACGCTGCTGCGGCGGGTGCGGCTGGCGCGCGAGCGGGGGTGGGCCGACGACGCGGGAGCCGTCCTCCCGGGCATGCAGGGGTACGCCGTCACGCTCCCCCCGGTCCGGCTCCAGGAGCTGCCGCTGGCGCTGGGGGTCTCCTTCGTGGCCTCGGAGACGCCCGAGGACCTCCGGGCGGTGCTGCTCGAGGAGCTGGCCGTCCTGCGCGACGAGCTCGTCGCGCCCTTCGTGGCCATGCGCCCCGGCGGGCCCGGGCCGGACCACCCGCCGAGGCTGCCACCCGCCGGCGCCGCGCAGGGCACGACCGCCGTCTGACCCCGCCCCCGGGTCAGCGCGCCCCGGGGCTCACTCGCGCGCGCGGCTGGGCACCTGCGTGGCGAGCTTGCCCCCGGAGACGTCGAGCAACGCCCCGGTGATGTAGCCCGCGGCGTCGCTGGCGAGGAAGACGAGGAGGTCGGCGACGTCGTCGGCCGTCTCCCAGCGCCGCAGCGAGAGCATGTCGAGCATGCGGTCGGCGGCGGCGGGCTCAAGGTCGGCGAAGCCGTTCATGGCGGTGGGGACCATGCCGGGGGCGTAGGCGTTGACCGTGATGTCCCAGGGCCCCAGCTCGGAGGCGAGGACCCGCGTGAACTGCACGACGGCGGCCTTGGACGCCGCGTAGGCGGCGCCGCCCACGCTGGGGACGATCGCGGCGAAGGAGGCGGCGTTGACGATGCGGCCCCGACCGGCGCGCTTCATGACCTCCGCGACGGCCTTGCTGACGAGGAAGACCCCGCCGACGTTGACGTCGAGGCACTGGCGCCAGGACTCCCAGGAGAGGTCGGCGACCCGTCCCAGGGCGTTGACTCCGGCGTTGTTGACGAGGACGTCGACGGTTCCGAGCTCCTCGACGACGCGGTCCACCGCCGCCTGCACGGAGTCCGGGCTCGTGACGTCGCAGACGACCTGCAGCACCCCGTCGTCCGGGGCCTGCGGCTCGAAGGCGCGGTCGAGGGCCGCCACCCGGCAGCCCTCGGCGAGGAAGCGCTCGGCGAGCCGGCGGCCGATCCCCCGGCCGGCTCCGGTGACGACGACGACGCGGCCGCTCAGGTCCAGGTGCACGGTCCACTCCTCCGTCGGGGCATGATGACGCGGCAGAACCTAGTGCCGTCGAGGAGGCCGCGTGGACGACGACCGGAGAGCCCTGTGGGTCACGGGCGGTGGGTCGGGCATGGGCGCCGCCGTCGCGCGCACCGCGGCGGCGGCCGGCTGGGACGTCGTGGTCAGCGGCCGCCGGCCCGAGGTGCTCGAGGAGCTCGCCGCGCAGATCGGTCCCGCCGCCACCGCCCTCCCCCTCGACGTGCGCGACGTCGAGGCGGTGGCCGCCGCTCGTGCGCAGGTGGTCGACCGCCTCGGCCGGCTGGACGGGCTCGTGCTCGCGGCGGGCTCCAACACCCCGCGGCGCCGTTGGGACGACCAGGACATCGGCGCCTTCCACGACGTCGTGGCCACGAACCTCGGGGCGGTGGCGACGGTGGTCGACGCCGCGCTGCCGGACCTGCGGACCTCCTCGGGCGTCGTCGTCGTCGTGTCCTCGCTCGCCGGGTGGACCTACAACGCCGGCGCGGGGGTGGCGTACTCGGCGAGCAAGACGGCGCTCGGCTCCCTCGTGCGCACGCTGAACGCGCAGGAGGCCGCGCACGGGGTGCGGGCGTGCCACCTGTGCCCGGGCGGCGTCGCCACCGACTTCCTCGACCTGCGCCCCGAGGTCCCCGACGCGGCGGCCCGCGCGCGGATGCTGACGCCCGAGGACGTCGCCCGGACGGTCCAGTTCGTCCTCGACTCCCCCGCCCGCGTGCGCATCGACGAGCTGGTCATCACCCCCACCGGCTAGGACCGCCGCACGGGCCCGCCGAGCAGGGCTGCTCGCGGCCAGGTCGGCGACGCCCGCCCGCCCGACACGCCGGAGCCCGGGTCCGGACTCCCTCCCGGAACCCGTGCTCGGGCAGCCGTCCTGACCGAGCTCAGGGGACGAGGCGCTCGGCGCGGTAGGCGTCCACGCGACGCAGGAGGGCGCGCTCGGTGCTCACCCAGCCCGTGTAGCCGAGCAGACGGCTGCGGGTCATGTCCGCGACGACCTCCATGGGCCGCCCGAGGTCGGCGTCGGTGTGCCACCAGGACGCCACCCGGGCCAGGTCGGGCTCGACCAGGCCGTGCTCGGCGACGAGGTCGGCCCACACGCCCTCCGCGCCGGCCATCTGCTCCTCCAGCGGCTGCGGCTCCTCGCCCGGGCCCTGAGCCTCGACGCCGAGGTGCGCCGCCAGGGCCGGCCACAGGCGCCGCCAGCGCACGACGTCGCCGTCGACGACGTCGCACGCCGCGTCCGCGGCCGCCGGGGTCGTCGCGGCCCACACCTGGTGGTCGGCCAGCAGGTCCGCGTCGGTGAGGTCGACCACGCCGTGCCACTGCGCGCGCGAGCCGGGGAAGGCGAACGGCCGGCCCAGGTGGCGCTGGACCCCGGCGTAGGCGCCCAGGGTCGAGGCGATGTTCATCGCGTTCCCGACGGCGTGCCCGAGGACGGTGTGCGAGCGGTGCACGCTCCAGGAGAACCCGTCCAGCTCGGCGGCGGCGAAGAGCTCGTCCTCCTGGGCGTAGTAGAAGTTGTCCACGTGCAGGCGCGCGGCGTCCTCCAGGAAGGGGGTGTCGGGCATCTCGCCCTTCCCGTAGGCCTCGAAGGGGCCGAGGTAGTGCTTGAGCCCGGTGACCAGCGCCACGTGCCGCACCGAGCCCTGGGCGCCCAGGACGGCGAGGAGGTCGCGGACCATGCCGCCGTTGACGCGGATGTCCTCGGCCTCGGTCTCCTGGCGGGCCCAGGCGCCGACGAAGACGTGCGTCGGGCGCAGGTCGGCCAGCGCCTCCTCGAGCGAGGCCCGCGAGGTCAGGTCCGCTGCGACGTGCCCGGCGCGCGCGTCCGCCGGAGGGCGGCGGGACAGGCCCGTCGTCCGCCATCCGGCCTCGACGAGCTGGCGCACCAGCGCGGAGCCGGTGATGCCCGTGGCCCCGACGACCAGGGCGTGCGCACCCGCCGGCGGCGTGCGCACCGGCGTCGAAGCGCGGTCGGTGCCCGGGTCCCCGGGCCAGCGCGCGCCGAGGTCGACGGCTGCGGGGCGGCCGGGCGTGGACGTGCTCTCGTGGGTGCTCACGGTCGGGGGGGAGCGCCCCCGGGCGGGGCGGTGTTCCGGTGACGAGCACGCACTCCGGCACCGAGGCCCCTGGACTGCTGCACGACGAGGGCCCGCCCGGCTGAGAATCGGCGAGACGGGCGAGGAGTCCTCTGACACCTGCGCGGCGGCCAGTCGCGGCCCGGGCCCTCCACGGCATCGGACCACCCACCGGCAGCGTGCTCGTCCACCTAGCGTGGAGCCGTGGACGACGACACCACTCGCCCGAGCGGCCCCCCGTCCTGCACCCCCACGACTCCCTGTGGGCCGCCCGAGCAGAGGACCAGCTCCAGGCTCTGCGCCGTGCCCTGATCCCGCTGGTCCCCGACCTGGCTGCGTGCTCCTTCGACCACATCGGCTCCACCGCCGTCCCGGGGCTGGCCTCCAAGCCCGTCGTCGACCTGCAGGTGCGTCTGCCTGCTCTCCCCGAGACCGCAGCCCTTGACCGCGCCCTGGCACCGCTGGGCTGGGAGCCCGCCCGCGGCAGCCGACCGGACTCCCCCGGGGTGACCCACGACCTGCCCACCCCAGGCGATCACGAGCCGGCGTGCGTGTGGGCCAAGCAGCTGTACACCTCCACCGACCCCGCCCAGCGGGGGATCCTGCACGTGCGCCTGTCCGCCTCTCCCTTCGGACGGCGCACGGTGGCCTTCCGGGACCGGCTGCGCGCCGAGCCGGAGCTGCGCCGGGCCTACGAGCAGCTGAAGACCGAGCTGGCCGCCGAGCACGCCGAGGACCGGGACTACGACGACTACACCCGCGGCAAGACGACCTTCGTCCAGGGCTCCTCGACGCAGTAGCGGATCGTGCAGCGGAAGCCGCGGGGACGGCCCCGTCCTGCCACCCCGATCGTCGTGACCCCCTCGGCGGAGGACGACCTCCGCGACCACCTCCAGCAGGACCACGACGCGCTGCTCTGGAAGCTGGACGGGCTGTCGGCACGAGACCTGCGGCGACCGGCACCGACCTGCTCGGTCTCGTGGAGCACGTCGCCGAGACGCACCGGGCACGCCGCGCACGCGGACCTGGCGCGCGAGCTGGTGGACGGCCGCGCAGGGCACCGCGAGGGGAGCGCTGCCCCGCCGCGCCACCACGGGGTCATGGGGCAGGACGCCCGGCACCACCGCGGTAGCCGCGCGGGGTCAGGCCGAGGGCGGTGCGGAAGTCGGTGCTGAGGTGGGCGTGGTCGGCGTAGCCGAGCTCAGCGGCGACCTGCGCCACCGTGACGTCGGGCTCCTCCCGCAGCCGCTGCGCGGCCTCCTGGAGGCGGTAGCGCCGGATGACAGCCAGCGAGGGGAGGCCGATGTAGCGCTCGGACAGGCGCTGAACCGTCCGCGTCGAGGCGCCCAGGCGCCGGGCGAGCTGGTCGACCCGCACGAGGGTCCGGTCTCCGGCGACGAGGTCCTCGAGCGCGTTCGCCAGGAGCCCGCCCTCGTCCGGCGGCGCGAGGTGCCCGTCGACCCAGGCGGCGAAGACCTCGACGGCTCGCTGCCGACCTGCGGTCTCGTCGTCCGCGCGCATCGCGGCCGCGACGCCACGGTGCAGGTCGGGAGCCTCGTGCGGCACCTCAGCGTCGCAGATCCGTCGTGGCTGCGGGTGCAGGGACGCCGTGCCGGCCGGCCGCAGGAGCGCACCGACGGCCCAGCCCTCGCCCTGCAGGTCGACGTGCGACGCGCGCGTCGTCGGGCCGCTGAGGGTCACTCCGTCGGGTCCGACCACGAGGTTGGAGGCCGGGAAGGCCAGCAGGTGCTGGCGCGAGGTCGCGCCGGAGGGCAGCCGCCAGCGCGGGACCCAGAACCACCGGACGCGGTCCGCCAGCGCCGGCGGGGCCGGCTCGCGGTGGAAGGTCGGCAGCCGGGCGGGGTACAGCACGCCCCGCCCGTCGAGGAGCTCCTCGGCCACCCCGTCCCCCTCCGACCCCAGGCTGTCGCGAATCTCCAAGCCGCGCCGCGCACTGCGTCCCTACCGTCGGTTCATGGACCAGACCAGCCCCCAGCCCGAGTCCCACCACGGCGTGACCGGCGAGCACACCACCGCCGGCGTCCCGCACGGGGCCACGAGCCTGACCCCGTTCCTCGCCCTGCGCGGGGCCGCCGAGGCGGTCGAGTTCTACCGCACGGTCATTCGGCGCCCGCGTCGTCGACATCACTGAGATGGGCGGCGTCGTCGTGCACGCCGACCTCGACCTCGGTCACGGCCGGCTCCAGGTCGGCGAGCCCAGCCGCGACCACGGCCTCGTCCCGGCGCCCGAGGGCGACGCGGACTGCTACTCCATCGGCGTGTACTGCGGGGACGCGGACGAGGTCGTCCGCCGGGCGGTCGACGCGGGGGCGACGGTGCGCCAGCCCACGAGCACCTTCGTCTCCGGGGACCGGTTCGCCTCGATCCGCGACCCCTTCGGCGTGCGCTGGTCGGTCATGTCGCGCGTCGAGGACCTCTCCGAGCAGGAGAGCGCTCGGCGCGTCGCCGAGTGGGCTGCTGCCCAGACGACCGGGTCCGTCTAGCCCCAGGGCCCCTCTGCGCCGCAGCGCGGCGCCTCCCACGCGCTCTGGGAGTGTGTCGCCCATGGGCTTCCGCGCGGTGCTGCTCGACTGGCGAGGCACCCTGGTCGTGACCGGGAGCGAGCAGGACTGGGTCGCCGATGCCCTGCGCCGCGCCGGTCGACCCGTGGGTCGCAGCACCGTCGAGGACGTCCTGGCGGCGATCGACCGGGCCGGCGGCCAGGCCCGCCTCGACGGACCGGGCGTCGACAGCGACGCCGCGGTGCACCGGTGCTGCACCGCCTCCACGACCAGGACGTGCGGGTCGCGGTGGTCAGCGACATCCACGTCGACCTGCGCTCCGTCTTCGACGACGCGGGCCTGGGTGGTCTGGTCGACGTCTTCACCCTGTCCTTCGAGCAGGGCTGCCAGAAGCCCGACCCGCGGATGTTCACCCGCACCCTGGGTGCGCTGGGCGTCGAGCCCGAGCAGGCGCTGATGGTCGGCGACCGCTCGCGACCCGACGGCGCCGCCGTCGAAGCAGGGCTGACCACCCTGCTCCTGCCGCCGCTGCGGGACGTCCACGACCGCCGCCTGCACCGCGTCACCGCGCTGTGCCGCGCGTCCGCAGGGACGTGATCCCCCCGGGTGTCGAAGAAGCCGGTGACGGCGGCCCCCGCCCTCGCCCTGCGGTCGAGCTGGTCGACCGCTGCGGTCGCGACGACAGCGCACATCCCTCGGTCGTCGACGTGACGCTTCGCCGGACACCCCTCTCGAGAGCGCGGTGGCACGACGTCGCGCCGCGTGGGTCGGCGACCACTCGAGGTGCTCGTCTCCGGCGCAGGGATCGCCGGCGCGGCCTCGGCCTGCCTGCTGGGACGCGCGGGTCACCACGTGAGCGTGGTCGAGCGTGATCGAGGTGCCCGTTCCAGCGGCGACCCGGTGGACGTGCGGGGCCCGGCGTTCGACGTCGCCGAGCGCCTGGGACTCCTGCCGCGGCTGCGTGAGGTGGCCACGAACGTCCGCGAGGCGGTCTTCGTGGACGCCGCTGGTCAGCGCGTGGCCAGCATGCCGACCCGGCGCAGCCACGACCGGGCGCTCGAGGTGGACCGGTCTGACCTGTGCGCGGCGCTGGTCGAGAGGGCCCGCTCCGTGGCCGACCTCCGCTTCGACGACGTGGTCACCGGGATCCGCACCGACGCCGGCGGTGCGGACGTCCAGTTCGACCGCGCCGCCCCGGACCGGTTCGACCTGGTCGTGGGCGCCGACGGGTTGCACTCCGGGGTCCGCCGCCTGGCCTCCGCCGCGCGCAGCGCGTCGCGCCCGTCGCCTCGCCCCTGCTGGTCCCCTCGACCCGCACGGGATCGCCCTGCGAGACCACGCGCTCCGCCTGAGCGGCCACCGGTAGCCGGGCGTCCCCACCCGTCGAGGGGGGCACCGCCGCGACGCCGGCGACGTCCCGACGACCGGCACCCGGCGCCGGCTGCGGCGTCGAGGAGCCGGGTCAGCGGTCCGGGCGCTGCGCGTGGGCGGTGATCGCCTCGTGGACGTACCGGGCGAAGCCGGGGCGACGGCGTCCCGCTCCTCGGCGGAGGCCGGGTCGGCGAGGGCCGCAGCGCCTCAGTCCGCACCAGGACGACCACCAACCCAGCACGCCGCCCAGCGACGCGGGAGCGAGGGCGGTGGCGGTGGCGCTGGCCACGTCGAAGCGCACGTGCGGGCAGGCGCGGCGGGCGTGCTCGACCATCCTCCGGCGCGAGGTCGACCTCACGGACCTCGAGCCCGCGGTCGGCCAGGCGCGCACTCGCGTGCCCGGGCCCGCAGCCGACGTCCAGGACGACCCCGAGGCCGCTGTCCTCCTCGGCGAAGGCGTCGAGCGCGGCCCGCGACCACGGGTCGCGCTCCAGCAGCGCAGGAACCATCCGCGGGTAGGCGTCGGCGACCCGGTCGTAGGAGGCGCGCACCTCGTCCAGGTCCCCGGACTGCCGGATCCGCCGCAGTCTGCCCGAGGCCTGCTGCACGCAAGGGGTCCCGGTCGGGGATCGCGGTCCGCGACGGGACGCGTCGGGGACTGACCGGGCGCGCAGCCCGTCGCTGGGCGAGGATCCCGCGGTGACGACCCCCGTGCGGCGCCGCCGCGGCATCGAGCACCAGTGACCGTCTTCGTCGTCTTCGTCCTGGCGGGCGCCAGCGCCCTGCTGGCCGCGGTGCTCCCGCGCCTGCTGTCGGGCGTGCCGTTCAGCCTGCCGATGGCGTTCCTGGCCCTGGGCGCGCTGATCGGCCTGGTCCCCGGCCTGCCGGCGGTGGACCCCGTCGAGCACGAGGCGGTGACCGAGCACCTCACCGAGGTCGTCGTGATAATCTCCCTGATGGGCACGGGCCTGGCCATCGACCGTCCCGTGGGCTGGCGCCGCTGGCGCACCACCTGGCAGCTGCTGGCCGTGGCCATGCCGCTGACCATCGTCCTGGTCGCTCTCACGGGCAGCCTGCTGGGCGGGCTGCCGCTGGCCGCTGCCGTCCTGCTCGGCGCCGCCCTGGCACCCACCGACCCGGTGCTCGCCGGGGACGTCCAGGTCGCCGAGCCCAGCGAGGCCTCCGACGAGGACGAGGTCCGCTTCGCCCTGACCAGCGAGGCCGGCCTGAACGACGGCGCCGCCTTCCCGGGCGTCTACCTCGAGAGCGCCCTGGCCGCCCACGCCGGCGCCCTCGGCGGCTGGCTGTGGGGGTGGGCGCTGAGCGACCTGCTGCTGCGCCTGGTCGTGGGCGTCGCCGTGGGGCTGGTCCTGGGCTGGGCGCTGGGCAGGGTCTTCTTCCACGCCAGCGTCGACGCCCTGCGGCTGTCCCAGCAGGTCGAGGGCTTCACCGCGCTGGCGGTGACCTTCCTGGCCTACGGGGCCGCCCAGCTGCTGCACGGCTACGGCTTCGTCGCGGTCTTCGTCGCGGCGTGCACCCTGCGGGCGGTCGAGCGCTCGCACGGCGCCCACAAGGTGGCGCACGCCTTCGTGGAGCAGACCGAGCGGATGCTGACGGCGTGGGTGCTGCTCCTGCTGGGGGCAGCGCTCACCGACGGACTCCTCGCCGGGCTGACCTGGCAGCTGGCTCTGGTGGCTGTCCTGCTGGTGCTCCTGATCCGCCCGCTGGTGGGGATGCTCAGCACCTGGGGCACCGCGGCCGGCTGGCGGGAGCGCGTGGTGATCGCCTTCTTCGGGGTGCGGGGGATCGGCTCGCTGTACTACCTGTCCTACGGCCTCTCGCACGGGGAGTTCCCGGTGGAGGACCTGTGGGCCGTCGTGGGCCTGGCGGTGGCTGTGTCGGTGGTGGTGCACGGCACGACCGCGACCCCGGTGATCGGCTGGCTGGACCGGCGCCGGACCCAGCACGCGCACCGCGTGCAGGGGAGGGGACCGCACGACCCGGCCGTGGACGTGCACCTGTAGCCCAGGACCAGCGGGGTGGCCGCAGCGCGGGTCGCACCTGCGCTCCCCCGGGTGCGACCGGACCAGCGGCCTCGGCCGCAGACCGGCGACGGCGCGAGACCCCGCGCCCTCGAGCGGGCGCCGCGAGAGGACCCCGACGCGCCGGCGCGGTTCGTGGAGCTGGCGCTGAGCAACGACGTCAACCGGGTCGTCCTCGAGCGCGGCCACCAGCTCGGCGTCCCGGACTGGTGGCTGACGGCCGGGGCGCTGTTCCAGACGGTCTGGAACAGACTCACCGGCCACCCTCCCGGCGAGGGCATCCGCGACTACGACGTCTTCTACTTCGACCCCACCGACACCTCCTACGAGGCCGAGGACGCCGTCGTCCGCCGCGCCGCCGACCTCTTCGCCGACACCGGCGCCGTCGTCGAGGTGCGCAACGAGGCCCGGGTCCACCTCTGGTACGAGGAGCGCTTCGGCGTCCCCGCCGCGCCCTTCACCAGCACCCGCGACGCCCCCCTGGACCGCGGCGCTCTCTCCGCCATCGCTCATCGCCGCCGCCCGGTGGCAGCACCCGTGGACCCGAGCCGGGTGCGCGAGCTGCTCGGCTGGCTGGCTCCACCGGCGGCCTGGCCGGGTGCTCGACCTCGGCAGCGGCCACGGGGCGCGGCTGCTCGAGCTCCTCACCGCCCGGCAGGACCTCGCCGGCGTCGGGGTCGACCTGTCCCTGCCCGACGGCCTCGCCCGGACCACGCGGGACAGCGGCGTCGGCGACCGGGTGACCTGGGAGCAGGCCCTCACCGCCACCCGCGAGCACCGACAGCAGTGGCGGGCGGCTACCGGACGTCCCGGGCTTCGCCACGCTGGTCCTGCACGACGTCGCCTCCGCGCGGGGCCCCGAGCCGTGACGACCGACGTCGAGCCCCTGCTGCGGGACGCCGGACGTCAGAGGACGAGCTTCATCCGGGGAGCCGAGGTCAGGACGAACCCCGCCCTCTCGTAGACGCGTCGGCCCTCCGGCGTCGCGCTCAGGTCCACCCGGTCCGCGTCGACGCCCCGTGCCCACTCGACGACGTCGCGCACGAGCAGCGAGGCGCGGCCGCGCCCGCGGTGGGCGGGCAGCGTGATCACGTTCGCGAGCCGGACCGTGCGCCCCCGAGGGCACAGCGGGTTGGGGACGCCGAGCTCGAGCGTGCCGATCGCCGCGGCGACGACGAGGCCGTCGCGCTCGACCACCGGGACGTGGGCGGCGCTCGGGTCGCCGAGCGAGCGTTCGAACCACGCCTGCGCATGGCTCCTCCAGGGCTGGTGCTCGCCTCCGTCGTCCTGGTCGAACAGCAGGTCCCACAGGCTCAGCAGCTGCCCGCCGTCGTCGAGCGTGGCGGCGCGAAGACGGTCACCAGATCCCTCGGGCACGCCTGGATGCTGGCACCACTCGCTCGCCTCGTGCTGCGCTGACGACCACGGCTCGTCCCAGGTCGTGCGAGACCGGGAGGGCGACGCGCTCCGCCCCGTGCCCGACCGAGCCGCCGGGGACCTGGCGACCACCCTCAGTACCGTCGCGAGCATGTCCGCTGCCGAGACCGCGCGCCCCTTCGGAGCCCTGCTGACCGCGATGGTCACGCCCATGACGCCGGGAGGGGACGTCGACCTGGAGGCCGCCGCCGCGCTGGCCGCGCACCTGGTCGAGCACGGGCACGACGGCCTGGTCGTCAACGGCACCACCGGTGAGTCGCCGACCACCTCCGACGCCGAGAAGGCCGACCTCGTCCGGGCGGTCGTGGACGCCGTCGACGGTCGCGCCGCGGTGCTCGCCGGAGCCGGCTCGCCCGACACCCGCCACGCCGTCGCCCTGGCCGAGCAGGCCGCCGACGCGGGCGCCACCGGGCTGCTCGCGGTGACGCCGTACTACTCCCGCCCCTCCCAGGACGGCGTCGTCGCCCACCTGACCGCGATCGCCGACGCCACCGACCTGCCCGTGATGCTCTACGATGTCCCACCCCGCACCGGCCTGCGCCTGAGCGCGGACTCCTACGACCGGCTCGCCGCCCACCCGCACGTCGTCGCGGTCAAGGACGCCACCGGTGACGTCGCCGCCGCCACCCGGCTCATCCCCAGCACCGGGCTGGCCTGGTACTCCGGCGACGAGGCCCTGCTGCTGCCCTTCCTCGCCGTCGGCGCCGTCGGCCTGGTCAGCATGGCCGGCCACCTCGCCGGCGACGAGCTCGCCGAGGTCATCGCCCTCGTCGACGCCGGCGACCTGCCCGCCGCGCGCGAGGCCTTCGCCCGCCTGCTGCCCGTGGTCGAGGTGGTCTGCGGCTCCGGCAACGGCGCGCTGCGCGCCAAGCTCGCCCTGGCGCTGCTCGGGCGGATCCCCTCCCCCGCGATGCGGCTCCCCCAGGCGCCGGCGGGCGAGGACGAGGTCGCCGCCGTGCGCGCTGCGCTGGCGGCCGCCGGGCTCGGCTGACATCGACGTCGCGGCCGAGCAGCCGGCTGACCTCACCGCCGGGCGGGGTGGGTCCGGACGTCCGCGAGGCTGCGCCGGTGCCAGAGCGCGGCCAGGACCCCCAGCCCGGGCGCGGACGGCGTCGGCGGTGAGCGGTTCGAGGTCCACTCGTCCCGCACCGGGGATCGTCCACCTCGCGCAGTCGTCGTCCTCTCCCGGTGTTGGACGGCGTGGTCGGCCTCTAGCGTGTGCTCGGCCGCGCACGCCGGCGGCGCTGCGCACCAGACATCGGGAGGGTCGTGTGGGCGGTGGGGCGCGGAGCGCCGACGCGAGTCGACCGGGGCAGGCTCCGCTCGGCGTGATGACCTTCGACCCGCAGGCGGGAGCGGTCAGGTCGGCGCGTCGCTTCGTGCAGGACCAGCTGGTGAGCGCCGGCCTGGAGCACCTGGCCGACGACGCCGGGCTGCTGACCTCGGAGCTGGCGAGCAACGTCGTCCTGCACGCGCGCACCAGGTTCGACGTCGTGGTCCACCAGGACGCCGGCGGGGCGCGGGTCGAGGTGAGCGACCGGTCGAGCGTCCTGCCCGTCTTCACCGCCCCGAGCGCCACCGCCATGAGCGGGCGGGGGCTGATCCTGGTGCAGACCCTGGCCGCCGACTGGGGCAGCGAGGCCCTCCCGGACGGCGGGAAGCTCGTGTGGTTCGAGATCGTCGAGGCGGCAGCCACGGCGGACGTCGACCTCAGCGTCGACGACCTCCTGGCGGCGTGGGCCGACGACGAGGCGGCGACGGAAGCCCCCGGCTCTCGTGACCCCTCCGACGAGGGGACCCGCGAGGTCGTCGTGGCCGAGGTGCCGGCGCGTGAGCTGCTGGCGGCCAAGGAGCACATGGACGACCTCCTGCGGGAGCTGCAGCTCGTGCTGCTCGACACCGGTGACGAGGACGAGGACCGCGACTCCTCACCGCAGCGGACCGTCGAGGTCGTCGCGCTGGCCCGCCGCCTGGACGCCTCCGCGAGAGCGTTCGACGTCGTGCGGCGCCAGGTCCGCGAGCAGGTGAGCCGGGCGGTGGTCGCCGGCCAGGACCGGGTCACGCTGCGCCTGGACGTGCCCCCGGGGGGCGAAGCCGCCGCGACGGCCTACCGCTCCGCGGTCGAGGCGGCGGAGGTGCTGGCCCGGGCGGGCGACCTGCTGACCACGACCGACAGCCTTGGTCGGCACGGGGTGGTGCGCCGGGCGTACCTCGACGCGCTCATCGCCCAGGTGGGCCGCCGCTGACGGCGCCTCGCTGGGCGGGCGGCGCGGCGGCGTCCGCGACGCAGCGGCGACGACCGGCCGTCCCGCCCGCGGGCGGGCGAGCCGGGCGGCAGCGGGCGCGCCGGCTCAGCGTCCTGGGTGGGCGAGCGCCGCGAAGAGGTCGACGAGCGCCGCGGGGGAGCTCCGGGGCAGGCCGCCGGCCGCGTCAGGTGCCGGTCCGTCGGCCAGCAGGCCCTGCACGGCCAGTGCCGCGATGCCGTGGGCCGCGGTCCAGCTCAGCATCGTCAGCTCCCCGGGCCCCGTGGCGCCGCCGTCGTCAGTGGTGACGGCGACGAGCGCGCGCAGGGAGGCCTCCCGTGCGAGCTGGAGCTCGGGGTCCTCGACGTCCAGCTCGCGCGTCCGGAACATCAGGTCGTACAGCGCCGGGTCGGCGGTGGCGAAGTCGACGTACCTGCGCCCCAGGGCGGCCAGCGCCCTCCGGTCCCCGGGCGGTGTCGGCGCGTCCATGGCCGCGGCGAGCTCGCGGAAGCCCTGCGCCGCCACGGCGGTGAGCAGCCCGGACCGGTCGCGGAAGGCGTAGGCGGGTGCCGCGTGCGAGACCCCGGCGCGACGCGCCACCGCCCGCAGGCTCAGGCCCGCCCGCCCGCTCTCCCGCAGCTCCGAGCGCGCGGCGGCGAGCAGCTGCAGGCGCAGACGCGGCTGCTGCACCGCGTCCCCGGCGGCGAGCTCCTGCTCCGCGGCGCCTGGCCCCGGGAGTCCCGGGAGTCCCGGGTCCTCGCGGTGGGGAGCGCCGTCCTGCGTGCTGTCGGCTGACATGGCCGGATCGTCGTCGTCACTGCTTGACGTTGTCAACCCGGCTAGGCGCAGTGGCGCTGGTCAGCGCGGCCGGCGCCCGCCGTCTCCTCGTGGAGCACGAGGCCGTCGCGGCTCTCGTCCCGTCGGAGGGGCGAGGCCTCACGCTGCTGACGGCCGGCGCGGACGGGCGCAGCGCCCCTGGGCCGTCGTGGACCTCGGCTGCTTCGCCGGTCGAGGGGCGGGCACGTCGGTCGCCCTCCTCGTCGCCTGGGCCGCGGTCGCCGCCGTCGCCCTGGCCGGCCGGGCCCGCCGCACCGCGCGAGGCGACGTCGCACCGGCCCGGTGACCTGCGGGCAGGTCCCGTGACCCGCGGGCAGGAGCGTGCGACCGGCGGGGCCACGCCCTCGGCGACGTCCGCCGAGAGCGCACCGCCCTCGCGACGCGCTCCCCGTCGCGCACGGCCCCCCCCCTCGGCGTGACCTCCCCCG
>Ga0210040_10001017_pt1 | contig 44228 bp, 40 predicted proteins | sample CryGeyCG12114_NA_FD_185462 | JGI IMG/M metagenome (GOLD analysis project Ga0210040, IMG submission 185462) | Groundwater microbial communities from aquifer - Crystal Geyser CG19_WC_8/21/14_NA (SPAdes) (version 2) | ecosystem: Environmental > Aquatic > Deep subsurface > Groundwater | place: USA...
GGGCAAGGCAGCGCTCAATCTGGCCCTGGCGCAGATCGCCACCGGCGACTGGTCGGCCGCCCGACGCACCCTGGAGGATCACGCCAACGTCATCGCGCCGGCCGATCGGGGACTGGCGATGGCGCTGGCCGGCGATCCGACCGGCGGCGTCACCGTGCTCACCGCCGCCGCGCGCTCCGGCGAGGCAAGCGCGACCGTGCGCCAGAACCTGGCGCTGAGTTATGCGCTGGCCGGCCAATGGCAGGCGGCGCGGCTGGTCGCCTCGGCCGACATGTCGCCCGCCGATGTCGACCGGCGGATGGAACAATGGGCGGCCTTTGCGCATCCGGTGTCGGCATCCGATCAGGTTGCCTCGCTGCTCGGCGTCCGGCCGGTGGAGGATCATGGCCAGCCGGTCGCGCTCGCGCTGAACGCGGCAGTGCCGCCCGCCGCCGCCGTCGTGGAGGCGCCGGTGCAGACCGCCGAGCTGTCCCCCGATGTCGCGCCGCCGCCTTATGTCGCCCCGGCGCCGGAGGTTGCTCAGGCTGCCGCCGAGCCCCTGGCCGCGCCGGTATCGCGTCCGCACGGTGTGGTGGTCGCCGAACAGGAAGTGCCGCCGCCCGCCCGCGTCCAGCGCCCTGCCGCGGTGCTTCAAGCCGATCCGCGCCCGATCAAGGTTGCGGCGCGGACCGCGCCGGCCCGCACCGCCGCGCCCGCCCTGTCGCTGACGAAGGGGAACTGGTTCGTCCAGATCGGCGCCTTCGACTCCGCCGGCGTCGCCAGGGACGCGTGGAAGCGGGCGACCCGCCGGTTGCCCGTTCTTGCCGGTACCGGGCCCAACGGTGCATCGATCACCACCAAGGCCGGCCAGTTCTATCGCCTCTCGGTGGGTGGCTATGCCCGCGGCGACGCGGTTCAGCTGTGCCAGCGCTTCCGCAGCGTCGGCGGCCGCTGCTTCGTGCGCGCCGCCGCTGGTGATCAGGTGGCGCAGTGGGTCGCGAAGCCGGGTCTCAGGAAGTCGGCGGTGGAGATGGCGTCGCGCTGATCTCGTGGCCCGCCTTCCAGAGCCGCAGCACGCGGCCCTGGACGGGCAGGCCGTCGAACGGCGTGTTGCCGGCGCTCGCGACCGACGCGTCGCCGTCGATCCGCCACGGCGCCTTTTCGTCGAACAGCATCAGGTCGGCGGGCATGCCGGCCCCCAGCGTACCGGTGTCGAGCCCCAGAACGCGGGCAGGGTTGCGGGCCAGCCGGTCGAACAGCGCCGGCAGCGTCAGCAACCCGTCGCGCACCAGCATCAGCGATAGCGGCAGCAACGTCTCCGCGCCGATCATGCCGGGCGCGGAATCGGCGAACGGGAGGCGCTTTTCCTCCGGTCCGCGCGGATCGTGCCCTGATGCGATCACGTCGATCGTCCCATCGGCCACCGCCGCCAGCGCCGCTTGCCGGTCGGCCTCGCCGCGCAACGGCGGCGACAGATGCGCGAAGCTGCGGAAGTCGCTCATCGCAAGGTCTGACAGGTGGAGGTGGGCAGGGGTGATGCCGGCGGTGACCGCGACGCCGCGACGCTTGGCGGCCCGAACGAGGTCCAGCGCGGCGGCCGTGGTGACCTGCCGCAGGTGCAGCCGGGCGCCGGTTTCCTCCGCCAGAAGGAGGTCGCGCGCCACGGCGAGCGCCTCGGCCACGGCAGGGGCGGCGGGCAGGCCCAGCCTGGTGGCGGTTTCACCTTCGGTCGCCACGGTGCCAGCCGTGAGGTTGCCATCCTCGGCATGGGCGATCACCGCCACGTCGAGGTCGCGCGCATAGGTGAGCACCCGGCGCATCACCGCCGAATCGGCGATCCAACCAGCGCCCGTGCCCACCGCCCGAGCGCCGGCGGAGCGGCAGATCGCCATTTCGGCAAGCTCACGCCCGAGCAGGCCGCGTGTCGCCGCCGCGATCGGGTGAATCCATAGGTCGGGCTTGCCGATCAAAGCCGCGCGCTGCACCACCCCAGGATCGTCGAGCACCGGCGCGCCGTCCGGCATCAGCGCCACGTGCACGATGCCGCCGGCGCGGCAGGCGGCGCGGTCGACCTTGAACACGCCCAGATCGATGATCGCGGGCGCAAGCATCCGGCCGCCGCAGTCCACCACCTGCGCCTCGTCGAGGTAATCGACCAGCACGCCATCGGCGACGAACAACTCGCCCCGCCACTCGCCCGCCACCGGGCACACCAGCTGCGCGTTGGTGAAGCGCAGCCTCATGCCCAGCCCTCCACACCGCGCGCGCGGCGGGTGAGCACGTCGAGGCAGGCCATGCGCACCGCAACCCCCATCGCCACCTGCTCAGTGATCGCGGACTGCGGCCCGTCGGCGACGACCGAGTCGATCTCCACACCGCGATTCATCGGGCCGGGATGCATAATCAGCGCATCTGGCAATCGCGCCATCCGTTCGGCGGTGAGACCGTAGCGCAGGCGGTATTCCCGGTTGGACGGGATAAAGCCGCCGGCCATCCGCTCCGTCTGCACGCGCAGCATCATCACCACGTCCGCACCCCGCAGCGCCTCGTCGAAGTCGGCGAAAGGGGTCACGAACATCCGTTCGATAGCCGGCGGCATCAGCGTCGACGGTGCGCACACCCGCACCTCTGCCGCAAGGGCGGTGAGCGCAAGGATATTGGAGCGGGCGACGCGGCTGTGCAGCAGGTCGCCGCAGATCACCACCCGCTTGCCGGCGATCGAGCCGCGGCGGCGGCGAATGGTGAGCGCGTCGAGCAGCGCCTGGGTCGGGTGCTCGTGGCGGCCGTCACCTGCATTCAGCACCGCGCAATCGACCTTGTCCGCGATCAGCCGCACCGCGCCCGAACTCGAATGGCGGATCACCAGCACGTCGGCGCGCATTGCGTTCAGCGTTTGCGCCGTATCGATCAGCGTTTCGCCCTTTTTGACGCTCGACTGCGCGGTGTGCATGTTGACCACGTCCGCTCCCAAGCGCTTGCCGGCGATCTCGAAGCTCAGCAGCGTGCGGGTGGAGTTCTCGAAAAACGCATTGATCTGGGTCAGGCCCGCCAGCCGCTTGTCGGGCTCGGCGTGCGTGCGGTTCGCGTCCACCCAGCGCTCCGCCTCGTCGAGCAGAAAGGTGATCTCGTGCGGCTGCAGCCCCTCGATACCGGTCAGGTGACGGTGCGGAAAGACGCCGCCGCCGGGGATCAGCGTGGCGGGGCGGTGGTCCGAAGCGGGCATCAGAGCCGCGGGTTAGTCGGGCAAGCGCCCGCGGGCAAGCGCTCCCGCCGCCACGAGCGACTTGCAGGGCGGCCAGCGTTGCGTTAGCCCGCGACCCACTGCCCCTGTGGTGAAATTGGTAGACGCGATCGACTCAAAATCGATTGCCGCAAGGCGTGCTGGTTCGAGTCCGGCCAGGGGCACCAACACTTCATGCTACTTGCGTGACCGCAAGCGTGCACGTGCGTCTCCGCCGCTAAGACGCTGTTCTGTCGGTTCCTGCTGTTCCGGCTCCGCTGATCGAGGCGACCTTCGCTTCGAGCCGCTTCAGCATCTCGCGCGGCTGTTCATGGTCGATCTCGCCGGCCAAGCGATACTTGGCGCGCATCTTGTCCTGCTTCTGCTTTTCCTTCTCGTTCTTCGGATCGTCGTCGCGAGCGGCATAGGCCGCTACGCGAATAATGGCGATTGCATCTTCCGTCAGTCCTCGCGCCTCGAAGTCGGCGGCAAGTTCATAGCGGGCTTCTTCATCCTGCGGGATCAGGTCCAGCGCCTTGAACAACGCGTTCTGTGCGCTTTCGGTGGGGGTGACATGTTGGCGTTTGTAGCTGTCGTAATAGGCCTTCAGGATCAGCGGCTCGTTGGGCGCGATTTGATAGGCGGAGGCGATCCGACGCCGGGCAGCGGTCCAGGCGGCCGCGTTGGTCGCCTTGGCCGGCTCCAGCGCGTCCATTTCCGCAAGGCTGGCGAGCAGCATCGCCATCGGGTCGTTCGGGGCGAGTGCGAGCCAGTGCTGCGTCGTGGAGGTCGCATCGGCCGTGTCACCGGCGAGCCGGTCAGCTTCCGCTCGTATCCTCAGGGCAAAGGGATCGTTTGGATAACGTGCAGCGATTGTGCGCACCTCGCCGGCGAAATCCTTTGCCTTTGTCGCAGGCACTCCGGAATTGAGACGAAGATCATAGATCATCAGCGCGGCGCGGGCCGGTGCCACGGTGCTGATCGCCACCGCAGGAACCAGCGTGTCCTTGAAGGTCAGGATGCGCGTCGGCAGCACCCGCCGCCGGGCATAGGCTTGAACCTCCACGTCCAGATCGTTGAGGTTGCCGAATGCGGCCTTGGCCGAATCGGCAAACGATTTCCCCTGGTTGATCCCGGTAAGGTAGGCGGCAAGCTGCCCCTCGCGCTTGCCACCCAGCGTCAGGTAATGGGTCAGCAGCCAGCCTTCGGCGTACAGCATGTAGATATTGTCCACGTCGCTGTACTTGCGCGCCGCGACCAGTTCCGACAGCGGCATCCAAGGAAAGTAGGTAAGCGTCTGGTAGCGGCTTTTGGAGAGGTCGCCGACCACCACCGTGTTGGTGTCGTTGATCTTTGCCGTGCCAATGAAGTCGGCGATCCCTTCCGAGAACCAGGTCGGATAGGCAGCCGGAAAGTTCTGGTACATGAAATAATGGGTGAGTTCGTGGAAAGTGACGAGGTCGGCGGTGAAGTTCGCGTTTCCGCCGGTGCTGCGCGCCGTGACCATGAAGGGCCCGCGTGTTGATGCGCTGTAGTAGCCGGCGATGCCGTCGGCGGAGTAGGGCAAGGTGTCCTGCACTGCCGCCATGTCCGACAGGACGTAAACGGTGGGCTTGATCGTCGGCATGCCCGACCGGGTGTGGGTGACCACCCGCTGCATCATGTCGAGCTTTTCCAGCCGGGTCGCCACCTGGCGCAGCGATGCTTCGTCGCTGTCGCTGTATACCACGTAATGCGGCGTTTCCGCCTTGTGCCATTCAGCCCGGGCGCCGACCGACCAGGCGCTGGCGGCGAGTAGCAACAATGGTGCACGCTTCATGATTTCCCCCATTGACCCAGGGAGACTACAGCGCCCGGAGCTCCTCGCAACACCTTGTTGCAACGGGGAAGGTGCGCCAGCAGCCGAGACGGCGCGAGACCGTCACCCGCACCGCTCGTCGCGAAGCGGCGCCGCGGCGCTGCGCGTTTTCCAGACGCCGTCGGGCGCGCGGTACTTCTCGCCCGGCACGGTCTGCTGGATCAGATTGCAGCCGCTGGTGAAGGCCATCTGTTCGACGGTGGCGCCGCTGGCCTGCGCGGTTTGCGTGTACTTGGCCTTGCGCTGGATATTGATGTTGCTGACCAGCGCCCGCAGGTCGGGCGAGGCGGCGCCGACGATGCCAAGGTAGCCGTCGGGTTGTTCCCCGACCTGCCCAGCCCCGCGCGCGGCCGCATAGGCCGGATCGCGTTGTGCCGACGCCGGCGCAGCCAATCCTGCGAGCGCCGCCGCGCCAAGGGCTGCCAAGATGAGGTTGCTGGACATGGTCAGAAAATCCCGGGGTTCTGCTGGATCAGCGACTTGGCCTGGTTGTCCAGGCGGTACACCACCTGCTGGGTGACGTTGATGTTGAGGTTGATCTCGATCGGCTTGTTCGGCGCGGTCACGTTGACGCAGCTGGCGATCGCCAGCACCGCGCCGGCCAGGCTGCATCCCGCTGTCATCCGTCGTCCCGTGGCCAACCTCGTCCTCATTGTTGGCGGTATCATGGCAAAGTCTCCCTTGCGGCAGGCTGAACTGGATCGGCGGGTACCGAGGGTGTGGCGTTCTGTTGCTGTATCAGTGCCGGCAGGTTGCGGACGATCAAGCGTGATGGATCGTAAAAGGATTGCGCGGAGTCGATGAGGCCGCGGAAAGGCGCGCGGATGTGGATGTTGAACACAAAGGGAAGTTTCTGAAGGCGGCGGATCAGGAAGTTCGACTTCGCGCCCTTGCCCTGGCTGATCCCGGCAAAGCGCACGTCGGTGATCATCTCGCCGGCGAGCGGACCGTTCATGGCGATCGACAGGTCACGGTAGTCGATCGAGCGCAGCGCCTGGAAGGCGAGATTGCCCCAGACGCCGAGGTCCTTTTGCGTGAGGTCGCCGACATAGGCGAGGTTGCCACCGCCGGGACGCACCTCCAGATGCCCGCCTTCGATGCGTCCGCCGTCGACGTCGAAGATCATCGGCAGCGTGCCATCGAACACGCCCGTGGCGCTGATGTTGGCGAAGTCGAATTGCTGAAGGAAGCGGCCCGCATCGACGCCGGTCAGCGTGAAGATAAGGTGGCGTTCGCTCGGCGCCCCGAAATCCAGCAGAGTTGGTCGCAGGTCGAGCGATCCGCCGGCGAACGGCCAGTGTCCGCTGCTCACCGCGACGCGGCTGTTCGGGAGCGTGCGATACACGAACCGGCCATCGGTGACGGGAATGCCGGGATTGATCGACGCCACGGTCGCGGTCTGACCGGGCGCGCTTTCCAGCGCCAGCAGGTCGGTGAAGTGGATCGTGCCGGCAAGCCCGCTGACCGGACCAAAGGCGGCGGCGAGGTCTAGGCCGCCGGTACGGAAGGTGCCGGCGCTGATCACGCCCGTAGCGCTCCAGTCGATACGGGCATCGCCGCTGACGGTGCCGCGCACGTCGGCGATGACGCCAAAGGTCAGCGGCGTCAGCTCATCGGGCTGCAACGCGTCGCCAAACGCCAGCCGGGGCACGTCGAGCGTCGCCCGGCCGATGCCGCTGCCGAGATCATGGGCGATGGCGACGGTGGCAACGGGGATCGCCTTGCCCGGGACCACCAGCTGCGCCGTGGCGTCGATGGTGCCGCGGGCGAGCCGAAACTTGAGCGCATCGGCGCGAAGCGGCTTGATACGGTCAGCGGGTGCGGCGTCCGTCACCGTTGCGGTAGCCCCTAACGACAGCGCGCCCTGCACGAACCGCCAATTGCCATCCGCGTCCGATAGCAGCAGCGGCACCTTGCCGATCTGCCCGCCGGCGCGCTCGAACTTGCCGTCGAGACCGACGCTGGAAGCGGTGCCAAGCAGCCGGCCGACCGTCAGATGGGTTGCCGACTCGCCCTCGCCGAGGCGCACGTCGACGTTCCGCGCCGTCAGGCCCTGGGTGCCGAGCGACAGGCGGGTGTCCGTTGCCGCGAGCGTCAACGCCGTCGACCCAAGGCTACCCGAAAGGTGGAGCGCGGGCAGCCGGGCGCCGCCCTGTATTTCGCCAGCACCGACGCGAACCAGTGCCGAGCCCATAGGGCACAGCGGCAGCCGCGTTGCGCCAAGCGTCAGCGTGGACACCATCAGCCGGTCGAACGAGACGGCCGTGCAGCCCGAGCCGAGACGCAGCACGCCGCCGTTCCAATCCGCCACGATCGGCAAGCGCAGCCGCTCAACCCGCCCATCGGCCAGCGGGCCGGAAATCGTCGCGACCGTGTCAACGTGCGTGCCCGCGCGGTTTGCGGTGAAGCGCACCGGGGCAAGCGCGAGTCGCGCGCCGTCCGCCGCATAGGGGAGGATGGTGGCGATGCCGCTGATCGCTCCGCCGCCCTTGGCCTGGGTGAGGCGAACCGTCGCTTCGGGCAAGCCGCCGCCCGACAGGTGAGCCGTTCCGGTGATCGCCGGCATCGTGCCTGGGGCCACCCGGATCGGCCGATCCGGTGCGAAGGTCGCGCGGGCGCCGGAGCGCGCGGCCGCCTCCGCGCGGGACAACAGGACGCCGGCGGAGGTCGCCGCGACCTGCGCCGAAACGGTGACGTCGCTCGCTGCCTTGGCGAGCGCGTCTGCGGCGCGGTGCAGCAAGGGCGCAAGCGGTGTGGCGGCGGCGGCATGGCCCTGCCGGCGGATGGCGGCACGCAGCGCGAGTGGCAGCGACACGCCGGTTGCCTTCGCCGTGCCCACAAAGGATGGGGCGCCGCTCAGCCGGTACCGGCCGGCGACAGCCAGCGCGCGACCGGTGATGTCACCGACCCTGCCGGGGCCGCCAATCAACGTAAGCTCACCCGCGGTGGTGGCGGCAGTCGATCCGGCGAAGCTGGCGCCGACATGAGCGCTGCTCATCGCGAATGGGGCGGCCGCGAGGTGGGCGGCCTGTGCCGCGAAGCGTCCCCGCCAGGCGGTCATGCCTTGCGCCAGCGTCACCTTGGCATCGGCGGTCAGCTGCTCGGCCGATGCACCGCGACAGCGCACGCGCGCCGCCTTGAGCGGACCCGCCAGGCTGACCTCGCCACTTCGGATGCTGACGGTGCTCCCCGCCGACACGGCCGTCGCGGTGCAGCCGTCCCTGGTCAGTTGCCGGCTGCTCGCCGCCACCCGCCCCCGGAACCCGTTGTCGAGCCGGCCCGAGCCGGTGAGCGCGACGTCGACCACTCCGAACGGGGACGTGATCTGCACCCGCCCATCCGCGACCTCGAGGTCGATCGCGAGAAAACGGAACGGGCCCCCACCGGTGGATCGCGGCAAAAGGCGGTCGAGTTCGCCGAGCGAAAGCCTGCCGTCCGCAAGCGACGCGCGCAGCCGCAGCCCTCCTGCCCGAACGGCGGTCACTTGCGCGCCGTCGAGGCCGACCCGCGTGCCGAGTTCGATCCACTTGGCAGCAAGGTCCGGATGACGCGGATCGCCGATCACCACGTCGACAAGCCGCTGGCGACCCAGGCCGAGATCGACGATCTGGTAGCGCCCCCTGACATGCGCCTCCGCGAGTTTGCGATCGACGACCGCCGTCGCGATCGGCCTGCGCTCCACCCAGATCGCCCCGAGCAAACAGGCGATGCCTAGCGCAACCGCGCTGGCCGGGCGCAGCAGGCGCGATCTCGTCGCCCGCGGCATCGCCCCGTTTTCCGGCGTTCCGGCCTCTCCTGGTTCGTTATCGTCCACCGCTCGCCCGCGATAAGGGCAGCGCCGGCGGCAGGCAACGCGCGGCGATGGGGCGGGGCACGCGCCTCGCGGTCAGCGCGGCAGCGTGATCGTGGCCGCGAGGCCGCCTTCCGCACGGTTGGCAAGCGTGATGTTGCCGCCGGCGTCGCGCACGATCGCACGGGCCAGCGCCAGGCCGAGCCCGATCCCGCCGGTGTCGCGATTGCGCGAGGTTTCCAGTCGGGTGAACGCCTCGAATACGTCATCCAGCCGCTCGGGCGGGATGCCCGGCCCCCGATCGGTGACCACGATCGCCACCGATCGGGCGTCGGGCACGAGCTGGACCGTCGCCGAATGACCGTACTTCACGGCATTCTCGATCAGATTGCGCACGGCACGCCGCATCAGGCCCGGGCGCAGGCGGAACGGCAGCCGCGCGGCCTCGTCGAAGCTGACGTCGTTGCCGAGATCGCGGAAATCCTCCACCACGGCATCGACCAACGCCGCAAGGTCCGTCTCGGTCAGCGGCTCGCTCGATCGTCCCAGCCTCGCCAGCGACAGGATGTCGTCCAGTGTGCGGTTCATCTCGGTGATCGTGTCGATCATGCGGGCGCGATCGGTCTCGTCTTCCACCGATTCGATGCGCACCCTGAGCGCGGCAAGCGGCGTGCGCAGATCATGCGCGAGCGCGCCGAGCATACGGTCCTTTTCCGCCAGCATCGCGGTGACGCGCAGCCGCAGGGCGTTGAAGGCGGCGATGGTGGCCGCGACGTCGTGGGGCCCGCGCACCGGCACCGGCTCGCCATCCTCGCCCGGCCCGAACCGCTCCGCCGCCTGGGTCAGCTGGCGCAAAGGACGCGAAATGCGCCGGCCGAGCCACAGCACCGGCAGCAGCACGACGCCATACAGGATCAGCGTTTGCGCAATCAGCCGCCAGACGATCCAGCCGCTGTCGTTGCTCCACGGCAGGCGTTGCACCAGCCAGCCGTGACCGGGCTGTTCAACCGCGATCACCAGTTCGTCCGTCTTGCTCGCCATGCGCTGGGCGGCCTGACCGCGATAGCCCCGGATCATGGGATCGGTGGCGCGCAAAGGGCGCCGGCCGGTGGCGATCCGGCCCACGTGGATCCCCGCTTCGGCGAGTGCGCCGCGCAGGGACGAGGCGACCTGCGGCTCTGCGAACATCGTGGCGGGGATGGGATTGGCGGCGAGGCGGCGTACGCGTCCGCGATCGCCGACCGGGCCGCGGCCCTGCGCCGTGCGTTCGATCGCGTCGATCACCCGCGTGGCAGCGGGGCCGGTGATCTGTTCCAGCCGCAGCGACTGGCGCTCGCGCAGCAGCAACGTGAAGTTGATCGCTTGCGCCAGGAAAAGGGCGAGCGCGAGCAGCAGCGCAAGCTGCCCGCCGAGGCTGCGTGGCCAGCCCTTCACGCCTGCTTCCTCCCGGCCCACCTTCTCAAAGCCGCGCCACCTCGGCGGCGAGCGTGTAGCCGCCGCCCCACACCGTCTTGATGATCTCCGGGCTTTTGGGATCGTGCTCGATCTTGCGGCGCAGGCGGCTGACCTGATTGTCGATGGCGCGATCGAATGCCGCCGCCTCGCGCCCCTGCGTCAGGTCGAGCAGCTGGTCGCGGGTCAGCACCTGCCGCGGCCGTGTGACGAGAGCCAGCAGCAGGTTGAACTCGCCGGTCGACAAGGGCACCGACACGCCTTCGCGATCAACGAGCGCGCGCTCGCCCGATTTCAGCACCCAGCCGGCAAAGGCGTAGGAGCCGCTTTCCGGCGCATGCTGGCGTACGCCGCCGGCTGACGCGCGGCGCAGGATGACCTTGACGCGCGTCGCCAGTTCGCGCGGGGAGAACGGCTTCACCACATAGTCGTCCGCGCCCATCTCCAGCCCAACGATGCGGTCCGTCTCCTCCGCCTTCGCGGTGAGCAGGATCACCGGCGTATCGCTGGTCGCGGCGATGTGGCGGCACAAGGACAGCCCGTCTTCCCCCGGCATCATGATGTCCACGATCGCCAGGTCGATGGCATAGGCCGCAAGGCGCGTGCGCGCGCTTGCCGCATCGCCTGCCTGCGTCACGCGGAAGCCCTGACGGGTGAGATATTGTGCCAGCGGTTCGCGGATGGAGCGCTCGTCATCGACCAGCAGCAGGTGGGGTGTATCGCTCATGGCAGGCTCGTCTAGCACGGCAAGGCCCTCGTGAAAGGCTGGGCGGACACCGGCATCCGCGCGGCCGCCCCGTCACTGTTGCGGCGTCGACTCCTGGCGACGCTGCATCCGCGTCTGGCGGGCCGCCGCCACTTCCGCCTGGTCCACCTTGCCGTCATGATCGGTGTCGTTGCGGTCGAAGCGGGCCAGCGCGCGGGCGCGGAAGTCGTCGCGGCTCATACTCACCTCACCGCCATTGTCGGCGCCGAAGCGGCCGCCCATCCCGCGTCCGCCAGAGCGCGTGGCGAAGGCGGCGCGCATTTCCTCGCCGGTGACCTTGCCGTCGCGGTTGCTGTCCATGGCATCCAACTGCGCGTCCGCCTGGACCGTTGCTTCCGCGCGGGTGACGATCCCGTCGCCATCGGCGTCGGCGCGAGGAAAGCCCATCGCCCGCGCGGGGACGGCGGGCGAGGCGGGCAGAGCGGATGTGGTCTGCCCGATCAGCGGAGCGGTTCCGGCGAGGGCGGTGGCCGCCAGCGCGACCGCAACAAGAATGCGCATCGTATCAGGTCTCCAGGCCGAGGGACCTATCCCGCGGCAACGTCAACCTTTTGGCGCCAACCTGTCTCACCTTGTTGTCGGCCGCCGCCGAATGTGTCGCAAACTGTCGCGTCAGGCGAAGATGGCGACGCTCTGCATCTGCTCCGCGATCACGGCGCCATCGCTGTTCCAGATCGCCATGCGCTGGCTCGATGAGCCTGCCCGCGCATGGTCGGTGTCGGCGCGCAGCAGCCACCAGCCGTCTGCCGTACGCGGGGCGGGCGTCAGCACGTTGAACAGCCAGGTCATGGAACTGACCGGCGCCGGCGAGCCGACCAGCTTCAATGCCGCAGGAGGCAGGCAATCGGCGATCACCGCCAGCTCCACCGCCGGGTCGAGCCCCTCTCGATCGACAAGCCGCACCCAGCGCAGCCATTCCGCCGGACCAACCGTGTCGTCGCGCCGGTCGAGGAACTCGAAATTCTGGGTGAAGCTAATTCCCTTAACGCCGTTGAACACGCGGGTGTCGGGTCCCGGCGGGGCGAAGGTCGGGGCGGTGGCGACGCTGTGGTCCACGGCGGAGGGGAGGTCGCGCATGAACACGAACGTCGCCCGCAGCCCCAGGCCCGCCTCGCTTTCCACGTCCGCCTGCACATAGGCGGCGTTGCGGCCGCGCCGCAGCCGCGTCGCGTGGACCAGCACCGTGCCGGCAAGCGGCCCGATGAACGCGACCTGCGCGGAGCGGAGCGGCGGCAGGTCGTTGTCCGACATCTGTGCCGCGTGCAGCGCCAGCGCGGTGGACAGCCCGCCGTATGCGGTGCGCCCCTGTAGCCAATTATCGGGGATAACGCCGCGCCAGCCGCCCTCGATCGGCTCCAAGCCTTGGATCACCGCACGCAAGCTGGTCATGCCCTTGTTCCTTGAAGCCAGTCGCGCAGGTCGCGCTTCAGCACCTTGCCGATCGCCGAGCGCGGCAGTTCCCCGATCGGCTTGAGCGTCGCCAGACGCTGGGTCTTGCCGAGTTGCGCGTTGGTCCACGCCAGAATGCCGGCGGTATCGGCTTCTTGGGAGCGCGGCACGTACACGCCCACCGGCGTCTCGCCCCAGGTTTCGCTCGGCACACCCACCACCGCGCAATCGGCGACGTCGGGATGGCGCGCCAGCACCGCTTCCAGGTCGGTGGGATAAATGTTGTAGCCGCCGGAAATGATCAGGTCCTTTTTGCGGTCCATCAGGATCAGAAAGCCGTCTTCGTCGAAGCGGCCGACATCGCCGTGGCGGATGAAGCGGCGGTTATCCGCATCGTGCCACTCGGCCGCACGCGAGGCGTGGTCGCGGCCGTGGTAGCCGTTCATCATTGCCGGCGAGCGGCCGACCACTTCGCCCGTTTGCCCCAGGGGCACCTCGTTGCCCTCGTCGTCGATCAGCCTGATCTCATGGCCCGGCAGCGGCTGGCCGACAGTGTGGAGCTTGTCCGGACGCGCGGTCGCGTTGAGCGCGCACGACGCGCCGCCCTCGGTCATGCCGTAATATTCAACCAGCAGCCCCGGCCAGCGGGCGAGCACATCGGCCTTCAGCGCCGGCGAGAAGGGCGCGCTGGTGGATGTCTTGAAGCGGAAGGTCGACAAGTCGAACCGGTCGAAGTCGGGCAGGGCCATGATCCGCTGATATTGCACCGGCACCAGCATGGTGTGAGTCGCGCGATAGGTCTGCGCCAGTTCCAGGTAGCGCCGCGCGTCGAACTTGCCGAGCAGCACCGCCGTCCCACCCCAGCCGAGCGTCGGCAGGAAACTGACCAACGTTGTGTTCGAATATAGCGGCGTCGCGATCATCGTCACCGCCTCGCTGAACCCCGCCGCCGCGTTGCGCGACAGGTGCTGCCAACGCATAGCATGGCTCTGCACGATGCCCTTGGGCGTGCCGGTGGTGCCGGACGAATAGATGATGTTGAAGCCGTCATCCGGGTGGACGGCCAGCGACGTCGGGTGCGCGTCGGCGGGGGCTAGCCAGTCGGCGCCGTCGGCGTCCAGGGGAAGGGGGGCGGCCGTCAGCGTCTCCCCGGCGAGCGCGGTGGCATTCGCCTCATCGAGGAACACGACGCGGGCGCGGCTGTCGGCGACCATCGCGGTGATCTGCGGCGGCGTGGCGGATGGCGAAATGGGAGCGGCGACGCAGCCGGCCCGGATCGCGCCCAGGAACACCACCGCCTGCGCGAGCGAGGGGTGGCCTACGATCGCCACCGCCTCGCCGCGAGCGCTGCCGCGGCGCTGCAGCCCTGCCGCGACACGATCCATCAGTCGATCGAGTTCGGCATAGGTGATGCTCCCCCTATCGTCGAAGATCGCGACGCGGTCCGGCCGTTCCAGCGCATGCACGCGGATCAGCTCGGGCAGCGTCGCGAAATCGGATTGGAGCAGGGCGGCGGCGGTCATCGCCAACGGCTAGGCCAACCGTTCGCCGAACGCCATACGCGATATTCGAACCGCGGGCCAGCCGCGAACTTTAAGGCGCCGCTAGCGGGCGGGCGCGGACTGGCCGAACAGGATGCGGCGCTGCTCATCGGTCATCTCGGTCGGCTCGCCTTGCAGCTCGCGCCCCTTGGCGTAGGCGCGCTGGGTCGCAGGGCGCTCGTGGATCGCCTCGAACCAGCGTTGGACGTTGGGGAAGTCCTCCAGCCGCTGCCCCTGTGCTTCATGGGGGACGATCCAGGGGTAGCAGGCCATGTCGGCGATCGAATAGCTGCCGGTGATGAATTCGCGTTCTTCCAGCCTGCGATCAAGGACGCCGTACAAGCGACTGGTTTCCTTTACGTAGCGATCGATCGCATAGGGGATCTTCTCGGGCGCGTAGCGGTTGAAATGATGGTTCTGCCCGAGCATCGGACCAAGCCCGCCCATCTGCCACATCAGCCACTGCGTGGTTTCCACCCGCTGGCGGAGGTCGCCGCCGCCGAACTGGCCGTGCTTGTCCGCAAGGTAGAGCAGGATAGCGCCAGACTCGAAGATGGCGATAGGCTCACCGCCGCCCGCCGGCTCATGATCGACGATCGCAGGCATCCGATTGTTGGGGGCGATCTTCAAGAACTCGGGGTCGAACTGGTCACCCTTGCCGATGTTCACCGGGATCGCACGGTAGGGAACGCCCGCTTCTTCAAGGAAAAGGGTGATCTTGTAGCCGTTGGGCGTGGGCCAGTAATGCAGGTCGATCATCGCGGACATCTCCTCTGGGGTGAGCGGCAGATGGGCGCCGCCGATCCGCTCGACAAGCGACGGCGAAGAACCTTTGCGTTCGGGGCCGATCCGTGCCAGAGGCGCCGCCATACCCGATCTTCAGATTCGAGGAAGCCATGGCGACCGCCGCCGAAGTCGACATCCCTTCAGACGCCGCCGACCGCTTCCGGGGCGAGGTGCGCGACTGGCTCGCGGCGAACTTCCCGCCCGCCCTGCGCGGCAAGGACAATGCGATGTCGGCGGTGGACGGCCCGAGCGAGCCGACCCCCGAGGAGGATGCCTGGCGCAAGGCGATGGGCGAAAAGGGGTGGGGCGTGCCCACTTGGCCCAAGGAGTATGGCGGCGGCGGGCTCGACCGCGCACAGGCGCGGGTGCTCCAGGAGGAAATGGCCCGGGCGGGCGCCTGGAACCCGATCGGCGGCATGGGTGTGATGATGTTCGGCCCGACGCTGCTGGAATATGGTAGCGAGGAGCAGAAGCGCCGCTACATCCCCGACATCGCGACCGGCACGGTGCGCTGGTGCCAGGGCTATTCGGAGCCGGGGGCCGGCTCCGACCTCGCATCGTTGCAGATGGCGGCGGAGGACAAGGGCGACCATTATCTGGTTAACGGCCAGAAGACCTGGACCAGCGGCGGCCAATGGGCGGACATGTGCTTTGCGCTGGTTCGCACCGACCGCACCCGCAAGCATGAGGGCATCAGCTTTCTGCTGATCGACATGAAATCGCCGGGCGTGGAGGTGAAGCCGATCCGGCTGATCTCCGGGTCCTCCCCGTTCTGCGAAACCTTCTTCACCAACGTCGAAGTGCCCAAGGAGAACCTGGTCGGGCACGAAGGCGAGGGGTGGACGATCGGCAAGCGCCTGCTCCAGCACGAGCGGTCGAGCCTGTCGGGTGGTGGCGGCTCGGGCGGGCGGATGCTGGCGGGCAAACCGGTCAGCGCGCTCGCGAAGGAGTACCGCGGCACGGACGAGCAGGGGCGGTTGGCCGACCTCGACCTCCGGATGCGGATCGTCCGCCACGAAATGGACCAGCGCGCCTTCGCCCTGACGCTGCGCCGGGCCGCGCTGGAGGCCAAGTCCGGCCAGGGACCGTCGGCCTCGACCTCCATCATGAAGAACGTCGGCGCCCGCGTGATCCAGGATCGCGCCGAGCTGGGCATCGAGATCATGGGGATGCAGGGGCTCGGCTGGGAGGGCGAAGGCTTCAGCGAAGCGGAGCTTGTGCAGACCCGCACCTGGCTGTGGGGCAAGGCCGTGTCGATCTACGGCGGCTCCAGCGAGATCCAGAACAACGTGATCGCCAAGCGCATCCTGGGGATGCTCGATCACCAGTAATCGGTTTGGAGAGGGGTGCAGAGCGGGAGGACGCCGGGGCAACCCGCGCCGGACCTCCCGCTCCACCTGAGAAGGAACGCACGAATGGCCGTCCTCAATGACGAACAGGTGATGCTGCGCGACATGGCGCGCGAGTGGGCCGACAACGAGTCGCCCGTTACCGCTTTTCGCCGCCTTCGCGACGCCGCGCCTCCGCAAGGGTTCGACGCCCAGGCCTGGGGCGCTATTGCCGAGATGGGTTGGAGCGGCATCGTCGTGCCGGAAGAATTCGCTGGGTCGGCGTTCGGCTATCTGTCGCTGGGGCTGGCAGTGGAACAGTTGGGGCGCAACCTCGCCGCAACGCCGCTCGCCTCGACCGGGCCGGCCGCGAGCGCGATCGCGATGGGTGTATCGGAGGCGGCCAAGAGCGAATGGCTGCCGCGCATCGCCGCCGGAGAGGTCGTGGCGACGCTCGCGGTTGACGAAGGTCCGGTCCACAATCCTGCGGCGATCGCGACCCGCGTCGAAGGCGGCAAGCTCTCGGGTACAAAGATGTTCGTCGCCGAGGGCGATGGCGCCAGCCTGTTCGTTGTCGCGGCGGCGGACGGCCTCTACCTGATTGCCGACGGCGAAGGGGTGACGCGGCGGTACCGCCACATGGCCGATGCGCGCAGCCATGCCGACCTCGAGTTCGACAACGCTCCCGCCGAGCGGCTAGGCGGCCCCGAGCTGACGCAGGCAATCGTCGACCGCGCCACGGCCGTCTTGTGCGCCGAAATGCTTGGCATGGCCGAGCAGGCGTTCAGCGCAACCAACGATTATCTCAAGACTCGCGTCCAGTTCGGGCAGCCGCTGGCAAGCTTCCAGGCGCTGCAGCATCGCATGGCGCGGATGTTCACCGAGCTGGAGCTGATGCGCTCGGTCGTGGAAGGCGCGCTGGAGGCGGTCGACGCCGGCCGCTCCGATGTCGATCAGGCGGTGAGCCTCGCCAAGGCGACGGCGGGCGAGACGCTGAAGCTCGTATCGCGCGAGATGGTGCAGCTCCACGGCGGCATCGGCATGACCGACGAGCATGACGCCGGCTTTTACCTGAAGCGTGCGGCGGTGCTGGAAACGATGTGGGGGAACGCCGCCTACCATCGTGAGCGTTTTGCGCGGCTCAACGGATACTGAGCGGCAACAAGCCCAGCTAACCGGCTGAAAGCTCTGGTAATCCAGCTCTTCGGACCACGGTTCCGCTTCACCCAGCCCTGAATGCCGGCTTGCACGGCTGATATCGCAGCCCACATAAGCTCGCTCTGTTGCGCCGCAGCATCGAAGCGAGATCAGCATGACCAGCCCCGTCCCCGTTGCTCCCCGGTTGTCCGTCGGGCTGGTCCATCTCGCCCTTGCGATGGGCGGCTTTGCGATCGGCACCACAGAATTCGCGACCATGAGCCTGCTGCCCTTCTTCTCGCGCGGGCTCGGCATTGATGAGCCGACCGCCGGCCACGTGATCAGTGCCTACGCGCTCGGCGTGGTGGTCGGCGCGCCGGTGCTGGCTGTGATCGGCGCGCGGCTCAGCCGGCGAACATTGTTGATCGTGCTGATGGGCCTGTTCGGCATCGCCAACGCGCTGAGTGCGCTGGCCCCGTCGTACCGGTGGATGCTGCTGTTCCGCTTCTTGAGCGGCCTGCCGCATGGCGCTTACTTCGGGATCGCCTCGCTGGTCGCCGCCTCACTGGTGCCGCCGGAGCGGCGGACGCAGGCGGTCGGGCGCGTGATGCTGGGGCTGACGGTAGCGACGATCATCGGCGTGCCGTTCGCCAACTGGCTGGGGCAGGCGTTCGGCTGGCGCTGGGGCTTCGGCGTCGTCGCGGGCTGCGCCTTGTTGACGGTGGCAATGGTGTGGGCGGTAGTGCCGTACGACGCGCCCGACGGCGGGGCCAGCCCGTTGCGTGAGCTGTCGGCGCTCCGCCGTGGGCAGGTGTGGCTGACGCTGGCAATCGGTGCGATCGGCTTTGGCGGCATGTTCGCGGTATATACCTATCTTGCCTCCACGCTGATCGAGGTGACCGGCGTCGCCGCGACCACCGTGCCGATCGTCCTGGCCGTGTTCGGCATCGGCATGACTGCCGGCAATCTCATCGCGCCGCGCTTCGCCGATCGTGCGCTGATGCCAACGGCGGGCGCGCTGCTGGTGTGGAGCGCCTGCGCGCTGGCGCTGTATGCAGTGGCCGCGCCTCACCTGTGGTCGATCACCGCCGTGGTGTTCGCGATCGGCTTCGCTGGTGCGCTCGGCACGGTGTTGCAGACGCGGCTGATGGACGTCGCGGGCGAGGCACAAGGCCTGGCCGCCGCGCTCAATCATTCGGCGTTCAATACGGCCAATGCGCTGGGCCCGTGGCTCGGCGGAATGGCGGTGGCGGCGGGCCATGGCTGGGGATCGACCGGCCTGGTGGGCAGCGGCCTGGCGCTCGGCGGACTCGTGATCTGGGGCATTGCCGTCGTGACGTCATCGCCCGGCACCCGCGAGCGTGTGGCGCGGGCGGGCTAGCCAGTCAGCTCGCCAGCACGCGGTCGTCGAACAGGCCGAACAGCAGCGTCGAGGCATACATGGCGATCGCCCGCTGGCGGGGCATGGTGCCTGCCCATTTGCGCATGTCGAAGGCGGCGTTCTGCAGCGCCATCAGCGTCTGCGCCGCGATCAGCGCGTCCACCGGCCGGACCGATCCTTCGGCGACACCGTCCATGATCGTGCCGGCAAAGCGGCGCGCGATGCGGTTCGACCGGTCGACCATGGCGGTGCGGACCTCCGGCGGCAATCCGCTGAGGGCAGTGGTGCGGAGCAAGGGCGCGCGCTCGGCGAACTGGATGTCGAGCAGCGTCGCCATGGTGCTCGCCAGTCGCTGCCAATGGCTGCCGCCTGCCGCGTCCGCCATCGCCTGGGCGTCGGCGATCGTGTCGAAGCTGCGCCGATAGCAGGCGGCGACCAGGTCGTCCTTGGCATCGAGATGGTGGTAGAAGCTGCCCTTGGTGACGTTCAGTTCGGACGCGATGCGCTGCACCGACGCGCCGCGATAGCCGAGCTCGTTGATCAGCCGGGTCGCCGCCAGCAGGAAGGCCGCGCGCCCCGGCTCGGCTTCTTCGTGCTCCAAGTCGAGCACGGTAGGCTGCCAGCGTGCGTCAGACGTGGCGATGCCGTTTGCGAACACGTCCATCAGCCGCGCCTCGACGCGGGTATATTGGTCGGGCTCGTAGCGGGTGAGCCAAACCGGCAGCCAGAAGGTGTTCTCCAGCAGCACGTGGGCGCGGCCGCCGAACAGGTCGGTATGCGCGCGCGTCGGTGCCGGGCCCCACAGATTGCGGGTGCGCCGGAACACCTCCCGCCAACCGCTCATCAGTCGCCCGCGCGCAGGCTCCTCCGTGGCGCGAAGGTCGGACAGCACGGCAAAGGCGCGTTCCTCCCCCCGCTCGATCCGCGCCAGCCGCTCCATGTTGAGCGCCAGGTAGCGGCGCACGCGCGCTTCCGGCGTTGCCTCGGCGGTGGCGGTGTCGAGCATCGACAGCAGCGTGTCGAGCGTGTGCTCGAAGGCGGCGGCCGCAAGGTCCTCCTTGCGCTTGAAGTAATAAGTGACGCTGGTGGTATTCAGCCCCACGCGGCGCGCCACGTCGGCAAAGGTCATGCCCTTGGCGCTTTGCTCGTTGATCGCTTCGGCGGCGGCAGCAAGGATCGCATCGCGCTTGGCGCGAAATCGCTTGGTGCCCCCCTCCGTGTCGGCGCTTCTGGCCAGTTCTTCGCCCATTGTCGGCACCGTATCAGCTTCAATTCGAAGAAACAGTGTTTTTCGACAGCGCCGTTGCCCGGCGGAAAAGCGGGTCGTTGTCACCACCGCACGCTTTACCGAATATCCGGTACGGTCTAGATGCCCAATCGCGACCGGGCCCCGACCCGGTGGCGGCAGAGTGGAACGGAGAGGTGGAATGGACTTCACGCTGAGCGAACGGGAAACGTACTTTCGCGACCGCGTGCGCGACTTCATCGCCCGGGAGATTGCGCCGCGTCAGGCTGAGTACCACCAGCAGGAACACCAGGGCGAACGCTGGAAGGTGATCCCGGTAATCGAGGAGGTAAAAGCGAAGGCGAAGGCCGCCGGATTGTGGAACTTCTTCATGCCTCCCCATTCCGGTCAGGAGCATGTGGATACCAGTTTCGAGTTCGAAGGCACGCAGCTGTCCAACCTCGAATATGCGCTTTGCGCAGAGGAAATGGGGCGGATCGGCTGGGCCAGCGAGTGTTTCAACTGCTCGGCGCCTGATACCGGCAACATGGAGGTGTTCCATCGCTATGGCACGCGCGAGCAGAAGGAACGCTGGTTGCGGCCCCTGATGAATGGCGAGATCCGCTCCGCCTTTCTGATGACCGAGCCCGCGGTGGCCTCGTCCGACGCCACCAACATCGAAACCTCCATGGTCCGCGACGGCGATGAGTATGTGATCAACGGCCGCAAGTGGTGGTCGAGCGGTGTCGGCGATCCGCGGTGCAAGGTGGCGATCGTGATGGGCAAGACCAACCCCGACGCCGCCCGGCACAGCCAGCAGAGCCAGATCTTGGTGCCGCTCGACACGCCCGGTGTGCGGATCGAGCGGATGCTTTCGGTTTATGGGTACGACCATGCGCCGCATGGCCATGGCGAGGTGGTGCTGGAAAACGTCCGGGTGCCGGTTGAGAATGTGCTGCTGGGCGAGGCACGCGGCTTCGAGATCGCGCAAGGCCGGCTGGGGCCCGGCCGCATCCACCATTGCATGCGCACCATCGGCGTTGCCGAAACCGCGATCGAGGCAATGGCCAAGCGCCTGCTCAGTCGCGTTGCGTTCGGCAAACCGATCGCCAGCCATTCGATCTGGGAACAGCGGCTCGCCAAGGCACGCACCGATATCGAGATGACGCGACTGCTCTGCCTCAAGGCCGCGGACATGATGGACAAGGCGGGCAACAAGTCCGCCCAGCTTGAGATCGCGATGATCAAGGTAGCGGCGCCGACCATGGCGCTGCAGATCCTCGATGATGCGATCCAGGCGCATGGCGGCGGCGGCGTGTCGGACGACTTTCCGCTCGCGCACCAGTGGGCGTCGGTGCGCACGCTGCGCTTTGCCGATGGTCCTGACGAGGTCCACAACCGGGCGATCGCGCGGGCGGAATTCGGGAAATACATGCCGGCCCGTGCCGGCAATGATCACGCCGCGGCAAAGGCTGCGGAATAGCCTGACCGGCCCTTCAACAGGCGCCGGGCAACTCAACATCGAGGAAGCGCATGAAAGCTGCCGTCCTTTTTGAAGCCAAGACGCCGCTTCGGATCGAAGACGTCGCCATCGACAAGCCGGCGGCGCATGAAGTGCTGATCCGTACCCAGGCGGTGGGCGTGTGCCGTTCCGACCTCCATTTCGTCGACGGCGCCTACCCGCACGCCATGCCCACCATCCCCGGCCACGAAGCGGCCGGCATTGTCGAGGCGGTCGGCGAGGAGGTGCGGACCGTCAAGATCGGCGATCATGTGGTGACCTGCCTGTCAGCCTTTTGCGGACAGTGCGAATTCTGCGTCACCGGGCGCATGTCCCTGTGCATCGACCCCAGCGTCAAGCGGCCGCGCGGCGCCACGCCGCGGCTGATGCTGGGCGACAAGCCGATCGCGCAGATGCTCAACCTGTCGGCCTATGCCGAGATGATGCTGGTGCATGAGCATGCCTGCGTGGCGATCGATCCGGAGATGCCGCTCGACCGCGCCGCGATCATCGGCTGCGCGGTGACCACGGGGGCAGGAGCGGTGTTCAACGCGGCCGATGTGACGCCGGGCGAGACGGTGTGTGTCGTCGGCTGCGGCGGCGTCGGGCTGGCTGCGGTGAACGCGGCGCGGATTGCAGGCGCGGGCAAGATCATTGCCGTCGATCCGGTGGCGGAAAAACGCGCGCTGGCCGAGAAGCTGGGGGCCACCCATTCCGTCGATGCCGGCACCGACACCGCCGCCGACGAGGTGGTGGAGATCAGCCGCGGCGGCGTTCACCATGCGATCGAGGCGGTCGGCCGTCCGCATTCGGCGGCAACGGCGGTCAAGGTGCTGCGCCGTGGCGGCACCGCGACGATCCTCGGCATGATGCCGCTGGCCGAGAAAGTCGGCCTGTCGGCGCTCGACCTCCTCTCGGGCAAGCGCCTCCAGGGCGGGTTCATGGGGGAGAACCGATTTCCCGTAGACATTCCACGGCTGGTCGATTTCTACCAGCGCGGGCTGCTCGACCTCGACACGATCATCGCCAACCGCATGCCGTTGGAGCGGATCAACGACGCGTTCGACGAACTGCGCAAGGGCGACACCACGCGCACCGTGATCACCTTCGCGCCATGAGCAGCGCGCCCCCCACCAACACGGTCGAAGTCGCCGACAAGGACCGGCTCGACCTCGATCGCCTCGCCGGCTGGATGCAGGCGAACGTCGCGGGGTTCCAAGGCCCGCTCGCCTATGTGAAGTTCGCCGGCGGCCAGAGCAATCCGACCTATCGCCTTGACACTCCGTACAAACAGTATGTCCTGCGGCGAAAGCCCTTCGGCCCGCTGCTGCCGTCCGCTCATGCGGTCGATCGCGAGTTTCGCGTGATTGCCGGGCTGTACCCGACCGGCTTTCCAGTGCCCCGGCCCTATGGCTTGTGCGAGGACCCGGACGTCATTGGCGCCGCCTTCTATGTCATGGAGATGGTGGAAGGGCGCACGATCTGGGACGGCACCATGCCCGGCATGCAACCGGCGGAGCGTACCGCCCACTACCACGCGGCGGTCGATACGCTCGCCGCGCTCCACAACACTGACCACCAGGCCGCGGGTCTTGGCGACTATGGCAAGCCCGGCAACTATTTCGAACGCCAGGTCGGGCGCTGGACCAAACAGTATCGCGCCGCGGAAACCGAGCACATGCCGGCTGTGGAAAACCTGATCGAGTGGCTCCCCCGCACCCTACCGCCGCAGACCCGCACGGCGATCGTCCACGGCGACTACCGCGTCGACAACATGATCTTCAGCCCGCGCGAGGAGCGGGTGATCGCGGTGCTCGACTGGGAACTGTCGACCCTGGGCGATCCGCTGGCCGATTTTTCCTATTTCCTGATGAGCTGGGTCACGCAGCCGGAAGGGCGCTCGGGCGTGATGGGCCGTACCGGACCCGAAACTGGCATTCCGACGATCGAGCAGGTGGTGGAGCGCTATTGCGCCGCCACCGGCCGCGACGGCGTGCCCGACCTCCACTGGTACTTCGCCTACAACCTGTTTCGCCTGACCGGCATCGTTCAGGGCATCAAGAAGCGCATGGAGCTCGGCACCGCGTCGAGCGCGCAGGCGGAGCGCTCCGCCGCCACCGTCTACCGCCTCGCGGATGCCGCCTGGAGCTTCGCGCAAAAGGCGGGCGCGTGATCACGAAGGAGAAGCCATGTCGCTGTTCGACCTGACCGGCAAGGTCGCCGTCATCACCGGCTCCTCGCGCGGAATCGGCAAGGCGAGCGCGGTGGAACTCGCCCGCCAGGGTGCGAAGGTCGTCATTTCCAGCCGCAAGCAGGACGCGTGCGATGCCGTCGCCGCGGCGATCAACGCCGAGTTCGGCGAAGACACGGCACTCGCGGTCGCGGCCAGCATCTCCGACAAGGCCGCGCTGCAGAACCTGGTGGATCGAACGCGCGAGCATTTCGGCCGCATCGACGTGCTGGTCTGCAACGCGGCGTCGAACCCCTATTACGGGCCGATGGAGGGGATAGCGGACGACCAGTTCCGCAAGATCCTCGACAACAACATCCTGTCCAACCACTGGCTGGTGCAGATGGTGCTGCCCGAGATGCGCGAGCGGCGCGACGGCTCGATCATCATTGTCTCCTCCATCGGCGGCCTGCGGGGCTCGGACGTGATCGGCGCCTATAACGTGTCCAAGGCGGCGGACTTCCAGCTCGCGCGCAACTATGCCGTCGAATACGGCCCGGACAACGTGCGCGTGAACTGCATCGCGCCCGGATTGATCAAGACCGACTTCGCCCGCGCCCTGTGGGACACGCCAGAGGCCGAGACGCGCTCCAGCAAGCACACGCCGCTCAGGCGGCTCGGCGATGCGATCGACATTGCCGGTGCCGTCGTGTTCCTCGCCTCCGACGCCAGTCGCTACATGACGGGACAGGCCATGGTGGTCGATGGCGGCGTGACGATCTGAAGGGAATGGCCATGGCACGGTTCGACGGCAAAACGATCATCGTCACTGGCGCAGGGTCGGGCATCGGTCGCGCTGCTGCGCTGCAGTTCGCAGGCGAGGGCGGCCGTGTCGTCGTCGCCGACCGCACGGAGGGAGCCGACGACACCGCGCATGCGATCGCGGAGGCAGGAGGGTCGGCGGTTGCAATCCGCATCGACGCGGGGAACGAGGATGACGTCATCCGCACCGTGGCGCTTGCCTGCGACCGATTCGGCGGGCTGGACGTCATGTTCGCCAACGCCGGCATCTCTGGCGGTCTCGCCAACATCTTCGACACCGACCTGGCGCTGTTCACGGAAGTGTTGCGCGTCAACCTGATCGGCCCGTTCCTCGCCATCAAGCATGCCGCCCCGCGCATCGCGGAGCGGGGCAGGGGCGCGATTGTCCTTACCGCCAGCGTCGCCGGGCTGCGTTCGGGGGCCGGCAGCCCGGCCTATTCCGCGTCAAAGGCGGCGGTGATCAACCTGGCGGCAGTGGCCGCGCAGCAGCTGTCCGGCTCCGACGTGCGCGTCAACGCGCTCTGCCCGGGGCTGACCGAAACCGGCATGACGCAGCCGACCTTCGGTTACGCGCGCGACGCCGGCAAGATGGACCGGCTGGGGCGCCTCAACCCCTTGCGGCGCGGCGCGCAGGCCGAGGAACTCGCCAGGGTGGCGCTGTTCCTCGCTTCCGACGATGCAAGCTATGTCAACGGCCAAGCCCTAGCAGCAGACGGCGGCCTGTCGTCGAGTCACCCGGTCACGCGCCAGGAATACGGCCTGACCGCGGTGTAGGCGTGTCTTGCCAGTGTCACTGGGATCGATCAGGCTGCGGCCATGAAGATCATGACGATCGCCGCTCTCGCTCCCGCCGTGCTGCTGGGCGGCGCCGTTGCAGCCCAGGAAGATCGCCCGCCGGCTCCGCCCGTTGTCGTTTCCGTCCCATCGGCCGCGCCCATCGCGCCCAGTGCGAGCGGCAATCCGGCCGGGCAGCAACTGGTTCGCTGGCAGCCAGGCACTGCGACCTGCGCGGGAGGCGTCGTGCAGACGGTGCAAGCGCCCGATCCCGCGATGACGGCAACCTATGGCTGGCGCGGCGCCGCCGCGCGCAACACCGCCACCTTCCGATTCCGCATCGTCGCCGATGGCCGGCCCCTGGGCATTGAGCGCGCGGCCAAGGATTACGTGCCGGACAGCCAAGACCTGGCGCCTGCATTGGCGGCAACGCGCTTCTCACCTGGCGCGCAAAGCGGCTGCAGCATCACCTTCACCACAGAGCGCACGGACTTCGCGGATGCGGCGGTGAGCGACGTGCTGGCCTTCACCGTTTTCCCCACCGGCACTGTCCCGCGCGAGGCGTGGCAGCGGGTTCAGCCGGCGGCAAGCACATGCTTCAACCCGGCGCCTGCGGTGCTGTTGCGCGCCTTTCCCGATTTCAAGAAACTTCCCTCACAAGCGGGTCGGCGGGAATGGAGCATGACCGAGTTCGACACCAACCCCGCCGGCAAGCCGGTCAACGTCCGCACTGTCGGCGGATCGGGATCGACGGCGCTGGATGCGGCCGCGCGCGGGGCGGTGGCGCGCTCCCGATTCGAGCGGGGAGCTCGCCGCGGATGCCGTTATCCGTATTGGCAGGGCGGCAGCATTCTCGCCGCGCCCGTGATGCCTTCTGAAGATGCCTTCCGTCCCGCCGGTGCCACCTGTCCCAAGACGCTGCCATACGACCGGCAGCCGAGACTTGTGTATCCTCAGCCCTACCTCCGCCGGCGGATCGAAGGATGGGCGATCGTCGCCTTTGACGTGGCGCCCTGGGGAGCGACAGGCAATCTGCGCGTGCTTGCGGCCGAACCGACGGCGGAGTTCGGGGACGCCGCGCTCAATGTCCTCCGCACTGCCACCAAACGACCGTCGAACACCGGCTATGTCGGCTGTGTCGACCGGGTCCGCTTCCGGATCGGCGACAGGCCGGCGCTGATCGTCGCCGACGAGTTGCCGATCGACTGACGCTCAGCGCTGGCGCATCAGCCCTTCCTGCGCCGTGCTCGCGACCAGCCGCCCGTCGCGCGTGAAGATCTGCCCGCGATTGAAGCCGCGCGCATGGCCGGACCACGGACTGTCGCAGGTGTAGAGCAGCCATTCGTCGGCGCGGAACGATTCGTGGAGCCAGATGGCGTGGTCAAGGCTGGCGGTCTGGAGCTTGTCCGTCATCCAGTTGACCCCGTGCGGCAGCAGCGCGGTGCCCAGCAGCGTCATGTCGCTGGCATAGGCAAGAATGGCGCGGTGCAGTGCGGCATCATCGCCGATCGGCGCGCAGACTCGGAACCAGCTGCTCTGCTTCGGCTCGCGCGGCTCCGGGCGGAACCAGCTGCGCGCATGAACGGGTCGGATCTCGATCGGCCGGGCCCGCAGCAGGTGCTTGCGAAAGCGTTCGGGAATGGCATCGGCCGCTTCCTCGCGCAGTTCCTGCTCGCTTTTTAGCTCTTCGGGCGGCGGCACGTCCGGCATCTGCTCCTGGTGGTGGAGCCCGTCCTCCGAGATCTGGAACGACGCCGCCATGTTGAGGATCGGCTGGCCGCGCTGCATGGCGATCACGCGCCGGGTGGCGAAGCTGCGCCCTTCGAAGTCGCGCACGACGCGAAAGATGATGGGGAAGTTCTCATCGCCCGCGCGCATGAAGTAGGCGTGGAGCGAGTGCGCCGTCTTGGGCGCGTCGGTGGCGCGCTGAGCGGCCTGCAGCGCCTGGGCGATCACCTGGCCGCCGAATACGCGCCCGACGCCGCCGGGCTGGCGCTTGCCGCGGTAGAGGTCGGTGTCGATCTCCTCGACGTCGAGCAGGTCGACGAGGCCCTGCGCGAGTTGTTCGGGCGGGGTGTCGGCGGGCGTGTTGATGTCCATGGCGCTTCCGTATCAGCCTGCCCGCGCGATCAATACCCCGCTGCCACCGCCAGCCGGTCGGCATGGAAATTGGCATCGCCGAACATCTCGGAGAGCACGCGGGCCCGCTTCATGTAAAAGCCGATGTCATATTCGTCGGTCATGCCGATGCCGCCGTGCATCTGCACGCCTTCCTGCACCGCCAACGTTGCTGCCATGTCGGTCATCGCCTTGGCGACGGACACCGCAGCATCCGCCTCGTCGCTGCCATGGTCGAGCAACTGCTGTGCCTTGAGCACAGCGGCGCGGGCCACCTCCAGCTCACTATACAGATGGGCGGCACGGTGCTGGAGCGCCTGGAAGCTGCCGATCAGCGCGCCGAACTGCTTGCGTTCCTTGAGGTAGCCGACCGCCATGTCCATTGCGCCGCCACCAACACCGAGCAGTTCGGCCGAGGCGCCGACCCGCCCCGCGCGCAGCAGCCGGTTCAGGGGCACGCGGCCGGCGTCGACCTCGCCGATTACCGCATCTGCATCCACCTCGACGCCTTGGAAATCCAGCCGTGCGGCGAGACTGGCGTCGGTCAGTCGCTGAGCGCTGGCGGACAGCCCCGCGGCATCCTTGGGAATCGCGAACAAGGTCACGCCTGCCTCGTCATCCGCCGAGCCGGCGGTGCGCGCGGCCACGATCAGCAGGTCGGCGACATGACCGTGCGTGACGAACTGCTTGGAACCGGTCAGGCGAAAGCCGTTGCCGGAGCGCTCGGCCTTCAGGCCGACGCTGGCTTCATGCTTGGCGCCTTCGTCGATGGCCAGCGCCGCTACGGTATCGCCCGCAATGATCCCTGCAAACCAGCGGTCCGCCTGAGCCGAGCCCTCGAGGGCCGCCACCGCCGCCACCGCCGTGGTCAGGAACGGGGAAGGGGACAGATTGCGGCCGATCTCCTCCAGCACCACACCCGCTTCGACATGGCCGAGTCCGAGGCCGCCCTGGTTCTCGCCGATCATCACGCCGGTGAAGCCCATCTCCGCAAACGCCTTCCACGCCTCGCGGCTGAAGCCGGTCGCGTCGTCGGCATCGCGAAGCGCGCGCATGTGGCTGACGGGCAGGTTCTCCGCCACATAATCGCGCGCGGTATCGCGGAGCATGGACTGTTCGTCGTTGAGGTAGAGGGGCATCGTCGTCTTTCTTGCGTGAGTGGCCGAGGCTCAGGCGCCGGGCAGTTCCAGGATGCGCTTGGCGATGACGTTGAGCTGGATCTCGCTGGTGCCGCCCTCGATCGAGTTCGCCTTGGTCCTGAGCCATGCCCGCGCATCCGTGCCGCCGTTCGAGCGCTCGCTTTCCCATTCCAGCGCGTCCGATCCGCCCGCGGCCATGATCAGCTCGGATCGCGCCTTGTTGAGTTCGGTACCGACGTACTTCATCATCGACGGCTGGGCGGGGTGTGCCTTGCCCGCCTTGAGTTCGTCGATGAAGCGTTCCGACATGGCGGCAAACGCCTTGGCACGCACCTCGAACAGCGCGATCTGCGCGCGGAGCAGCGGATCGGCGAGCCGACCGTTGCTGTCCAGACCGACGGTGGCGATCGCCCCTTCGATCAGCGGATTGCCGCCGCCCGAGCGCAGCCCCATGCCGCTGATCATCTCGCGCTCATGGCCGAGCAGGTATTTGGCGACTTCCCAGCCCTTGTTTTCCTCATACACGCGGTTGGCCTTGGGCACCCGGACGTTGTCGAAGAAGGTCTCGCAGAACGGTGAATAGCCGCTAATCAGCAGGATCGGTTTGGTCGAAACGCCGGGTGTTTCCATATCGAACAGCACGAAGCTGATGCCGCCCTGTTTCGACTCCTTGGAAGTGCGCACTAGGCAAAATATCCAGTCGGCCTTGTCCGCGTAGCTGGTCCAAACCTTTTGCCCGTTGACGATGTAGTTGTCGCCGTCCGACACCGCGCTGGTGGCGAGCGCCGCGAGGTCGGAACCGGCATTGGGTTCCGAATAGCCCTGGCACCAGCGGATTTCGCCTCGGGCGATTTTGGGCAGGTGCTCCAGCTTCTGTTCTTCGCTGCCATACTTCAGCAGCGCGGGCCCGAGCATGGAGATGCCGAAAGAATTGAGCGGATTGCGGGCACGAATGGCCGCCATTTCTTCGCGCAGCACCTTGGTTTCGGCCGGCGAAAGGCCGCCGCCGCCATAGGCCTGGGGCCAGTCCGGCACCGTCCAGCCGCGCTCTCCCATACGCTCCAGCCATTGCTGCTGCGCCGGCGAGGACGGCGCGAAGTGCCGCCCTCCCCAGCAGACGTCGGCATCCGATCGAACGGGCTCGCGCATCTCGGGCGGGCAGTTGGCCTCCAGCCACGCCCGGGTTTCGGCGCGAAAGGCGTCGAGGCCGGCGCTCACTTGATCGTTCCGTTCTTCAGGCTCTCGGCCACAGTGAAGCCGTGCTTCTCCAGCCCTGCCAGGACCTTGTCGTAACCCTCTGTCTTTGCCCAGAACATGGGTCCGCCGCGGTAGACGGGCCAGCCATAGCCATAGATCCAGACCACATCGATGTCCGACGCGCGCTGCGCCTTGCCTTCCTCCAGGATCAGCGCGCCCTCGTTGACCATCGGGTAGAGCGTGCGCTCGACGATCTCCTGATCGGTCACCTCGTGCAGCGGCGTGCCGGTCTTGTTGCGCCACTCGTTGATGATCTCCGCGACTCGCGGTGAGGGGGACGGGTTCCGCTTCTCGTCATAGTCGTAGAAACCGGCCTGTTTCTTCTGACCCCAGCGCCCCTCGGCGGCGAGCGCGTCGCGGACGTTCTCGATCCGGTTGGGATCGCGGTGCCAGCCGATGTCGACCCCTGCGAGGTCGGCCATCTGGAACGGGCCCATCGGCATGCCGAAAGCGACGTGGACGCGATCGATCTGCTCGGGCGTGGCGCCCTCCAGCAGCAGCTTGTTGGCTTCGACCTGCCGCGGCATCAGCATGCGGTTGCCGATAAAGCCGTAGGTGACGCCGGCCACCACGGCGACTTTCCGGATCTTCTTGGCCAGCGCCATCACCGTTGCCAGCACGTCGGGCGCGGTCTTGTCACCGCGCACAACCTCCAGCAGCTTCATGACGTTGGCGGGCGAGAAGAAGTGCATGCCGACCACGTCCTGCGGCCGGTTGGTGGACGCCGCGATCTCGTCAATGTTGAGGTACGAAGTGTTCGACGCGAGGATCGCGCCCGGCTTGGCGAGCGTGTCAAGGCGGCCGAAGATGTCCTTCTTGACGTCCATGTTCTCGTATACGGCCTCGATTATGAGGTCGCATTCGGCCAGCGCGTTGAAGTCGAGCGTCGGAGTGAGCGCGCCCATCGCCTGCTCCACCTGCTCGGGCTTGAGCCGGCCCTTGGTGGCGCTGGCTTCGTAGTTCTTGCGCATCACGCCCGTGCCGCGATCGAGCGCCTCCTGCTGCATCTCGACGATGGTCACCGGGATGCCGGCCGACAGGAAGTTCATCGAAATGCCGCCACCCATCGTGCCTGCCCCGATCACGCCGACGCGCTTGATGTCGCGGAGCTGGATGTCGGCGGGGATGCCATCGATCTTGGAGGCCTGGCGCTCGGCGAAGAAGATGTGGCGTTGCGCGGCGGACTGCGTGCCCATCATCAGCCGCATGAACTCCTGCCGCTCGAACTGGATGCCTTCCGCGAACGGTACCTCGGTCGCCTTGACGACGCAGGCGATGTTGGCGGCGGGTGCGTCGAAGCCGCGGAAGCGGCGGCCGTTCTCCTTAGTGAAGGCGGCTACCGTCTCGGGATCGGGAGCCACCGTCTTTTCGGACGCGCGCGGGATCGGCCGCTGGTCCGCGACCTCCTTCGCAAAGGCGATGGCATCGGCCGCAAGGCTGTCCTCGCTGACGACCCGGTCGATCAGGCCGGCGCCCGCGGCCACCTCGGCCGGGATCGGGGCGCCCTTGGCCGTCATTTCCAGCGCCAGCCGCACGCCCGCGAGGCGTGGGAGGCGCTGCGTGCCGCCCGCGCCGGGAAGCAGGCCGAGCTTGACCTCCGGGGTGCCCAGCTTTGCCGACGGCACCGCCACGCGGTAGTGACAGCCGAGCGCCACCTCGCAGCCGCCGCCCAGCGCGGTGCCGTGGATCGCCGCCACCACCGGCTTGCTGGACGCTTCGATCATGTCGACCAGCACCGGCAGCGCGGGCTCCTGCATCGGTTTGCCGAATTCGGTGATGTCGGCGCCGGCGAAGAAGGTCTTGCCCTCGCACCGGATCACCATCACCTTGATGGTGTCGTCGGCGATGCCCTGCTTGACCGCGGCCTCCAGCCCCTGGCGCACGGCGGCGCCGAGCGCGTTGACAGGCGGGTTATCCGAGATGATCACGAGCACGTCGTCATGGCGTTCGGTGCGGATCGGGGAGGTCATGGTGGTCTCCTGGAAAGTCAGCGAGTTATCGGGTGTCTTGGTCGGGCAGCATAGGCCCGCGGCGTTCAGGTCATGGCGGCGTAGATCATGGTCTTCAGCTCGCGGCGGATCGGATACAGCATCGACGGGCTCAGCTGCGTCATGAACACCACCGACATGCGCTCCACCGGATCGATGAAGAACGCGGTGGAGAACATCCCGCCCCAATAATATTCTCCTGTTGATCCCGGAATCATCGTCCGGGCGACGTCCTCGGTGATGGCGAATCCGAGCCCAAAGCCCGTCCCGGCATTGCTGGCCTCGCTGAACAACGAGCGCGACAGGCTGGCGAGGTCCTTGCCGCCGGGCAGGTGATTGCGCGTCATCAGGTCCAGCGTCTTGCGCCCCAGCACCCGCGCGCCGTCCAGTTCGCCGCCGTTGAGGCACATCTGGCAGAAGCGCTGGTAATCGATCGCGCTCGACACCAGCCCGCCGCCACCCGACAGCAGCTTGGGACGGCGCGCCCAGGCGCTTTCCTCACCACGGTCGTAGATCACGCGACCCTTGCCCGCGACGAACGTGTAGCAATCAGTGACCCGGTCGAGCTTCTCTTGCGGCACCTGGAAGAAGGTGTCGTGCATGCCCAGCGGCTCGAGCACGCGTTCGGCGAACACCTCGTCGAGCGGCTTGCCCGCCACCCGCTGCACCACCGCGCCGAGCACGTCGGTCGCCACCGAATAGTTCCAGCCCTCGCCGGGGGAGAACTCCAGCGGCAAGGCAGCAAGCGCTCCGACAAAGCCGTCGAGGTCCAGCCCGCCGTGCCAGCTCTCGATTTTGGCTTCGCGATAGGCGGCATCGACATTGGAGCGGTTCTGGAAGCCATAGGTCAGCCCGGCGGTGTGCCGCAGCAGGTCGACCATGCGCATCGGCTCTGCGGTCGGTCGGGTCTGGAACGGCACGCCGCCACCGCCGCCATTGTACACGCCGAGGTTCTTGAACTCGGGCAGGACGTGGTGGACGGGCGTGTCCACCGCCACCTTGCCTTCCTCGACCAGCGCCATGAACGCCACCGACGTGATCGGCTTGGTCATCGACGCGATGCGGAACAGCGACCCCTCGTCCACCGGCTTGCCGCCTTCGCGCGCGGCGCCTTGCGACGAGAAGTGCGCCACCTCGCCATCGCGCATGATCAGCAGCTGCGCATGCGGCAGCAACCCCGTCTCCAAGTAACGCGTGCGCAGGAAGCCATCGAGGCGCGACAGGCGCGCGGGATCGAATCCAAGGCAAGAGGGCGCGGTCATCGACATCTGCTCCGGTTCCGTACCCCCGCTTCGAACTGCATCAGCCTATTGCCTTGAGTGGTCGCGGAATCAACTCTAACCTCGCGCATCATCCGCATCGCGCCAAACCCGACATTCAATCGCCCGACATTCAGCTCATGGAGCCGTCCCGTGACCAGCGCCCCAGTGATTACGCTTGATCCCTCCTGGCCGGCAATCTCGCTGGCGCAGGCCCGCTCGCTGCTGACCGCGCCGGGCGCCCGATTCGAAATGGAAACGATCGACATCGGCGGAGTCGCCACGCGCGTGTGGAAGCACGCGCCCTCGTCGCTGCCGGCGCTGATCACCGCCGCGAGGGGGCACGGCGACCGCCTGTTCACCATCCAGGAGGACGAGCGGGTCAGCTACGACGCGACGTTCCGCGCCGTCGCTACGTTGGCCGAGCACCTGCGCGCCGCAGGAATTGGCAAAGGCGACCGGGTCGCGTTGGCGATGCGCAACCTGCCCGAATGGCCGGTGGCGTTCTTCGCGGTCACCAGCCTCGGCGCGATCGTCGTGCCGCTCAACGCCTGGTGGACCGGTGGCGAGCTTGCCTATGGCCTGACAGACTCGGGCGCCAAAACATTGATATGTGACGGTGAACGGTTCGAGCGGCTCGCCGGCCACATCGCCGCGGTGCCCGACCTGAAGCACATGCTGGTCAGCCGCGCGCAGGGCGCGCTTGGCGACGAAGCCCGGCGGCTGGAGGATGTGATCGGCACGTCACACGACTGGGCTGCCCTGACGGATCGGCCGCTGCCCGCCATCGCGCTGGCGCCGGATGACGATGCCACGATCTTCTACACCAGCGGCACCACCGGCAGCCCCAAGGGCGCGCTGGGCAGCCATCGCAACCTTCTCACCAACATCCTGTCGGGAGGCTATGCGGCGGCGCGCTCGGTGCTTCGGCGGGGAGAGGCGATTCCCGATCCGCAGCCGCGTACTGCGCTGACCGTGATCCCGTTGTTCCATGTCACTGCCTGTTCGGCCGGCATGATGGGCGCGATCGCTACCGGCGGCACACTGGTGTTCATGCGCAAGTGGAACACGGTTCGCGCCATGGAGATCATCGAGCGGGAGAAGGTGGCCATCGCGGGCGGCGTGCCCACCGTCGCGTGGCAGTTGATCGACCACCCCGATCGCCACCTCTATGATCTCTCCAGCCTGGAAGCGATCACCTATGGTGGCGCGCCCTCCGCGCCCGAACTGGTGAAGCGCATCTTCACCGACTTCGGCGCGCTCCCCGGCAATGGCTGGGGCATGACCGAAACCATGGCCACCGTCACCAGCCATGCCGGCGAGGACTATCTCAACCGTCCCGACAGTTGCGGTCCGCCCGTCGCCGTGGCTGATCTGGAGATCCGGGCGGACGACGGCGAAACGGTGCTTGCACCGGGCGCGGTGGGCGAGCTGTGGGTGAGGGGCCCGATGGTCGTGAAGGGCTATTGGAACAGGCCGGACGCGACCGCCGCGACTTTCGTCGATGGCTGGGTCCGCACTGGCGACATTGCCCGCCTCGACGAGGAAGGCTTCTGCTACATCGTCGACCGCGCCAAGGACGTGATCATCCGCGGCGGCGAGAACATCTATTCGATCGAGGTCGAGAACGTGCTGTACGCCCACCCGGCCGTCACCGACGCGGCGCTGATCGGCATTCCCCATCGCACATTGGGCGAGGAGCCTGCGGCCGTGGTTCACCTCACGCCCGGCAGCAGCGCCACTGAAGCGGAGCTCCAGGCCTGGGTGCGCGAGCGGCTGGCGGCCTTCAAGGTGCCGGTGGCGATCCGCTTCGTCAATGGCACGCTGCCGCGCAACGCCAACGGCAAGATACTGAAAAAGGAGTTGGCGCAGCTATTCGATGCGGCTGCTCCCGCCTGAGACGTTTGCGATTCGCGGGCGCGCATCACCGCTATTACCCCCGCACGCGATTGCCGCTACCATCGGCGCATGAATGACGGCAGGATCGAAGGAGGGCGGCCACGCTCCGCGGTTGGCACGGCGCAGAATGTCGCCGCGGGCGATGATGTGCTCGGCGTCCCGCTCGGCGTCAGCGCAGAGGAGGCCCTGAGGGTCGCGAACCGGCGCGACCGTCTGCTCGCCGCATTGACGCTGACCGCCGGGGTGGGGCTGGTGCTGGCCACGCCGTTCGCGTTCAAGGCGGGCGCGGAATTCTTTCTGCCACTGACCACGGCGCTGGTGATTGCGATTGCGCTGGTGCCCGTGCTGGAATGGCTGGAGCGCCGACGCGTGCCTTCCTCGCTGGCCGCCGTCCTGTGCATCCTTGCGTTTCTTGCCGCCGCCAACATCGCGATTGCCGCGATCGTGGTGCCCGCGACCGACTTCTTCAAGCTGCTGCCGACGCGCATCGACCGGATCCAGAGCAATCTGGCGCCGTTGCTCGACCTGTATTCGAGCCTGGAGAAATACGTGAATCGGACGTTGCGCACCGTGGCCTCCGCGCCGCTGCGCCGTCAGGCGGCACCCACCGTCTCGCCGCCGACTTCGATCCTGGAGTTCGCCGCCACGTCGGCGCCGGGGCTGATCATCCAGTTCGTGTTCGGCGTGCTGATCGTGTTCTTTTTCCTGTCCGGCTGGACGGGGATGCGGCGCCGGACGATCACCAACCGCGCGAGCTTCAACGGCGCCATGGCGACCGCGCGCGTGATCCAGGACGTGGTGGACGACGTGTCGGCCTATCTGGGCACGATCACCGTCATCAACCTAGTGCTCGGCGGCATTGTCGCAGGAATCCTGTATCTGCTCGGCATGCCCTATCCGCTGATGTGGGGCGGCATCGTCGCCTTGCTCAATTACGTGCCCTATTTCGGCCCGGTTATCGCTGCCTTTCTGCTGGCCATCGCGGGCCTGATGACCTTTTCGGACATCTGGACGGCAATGTTGCCGCCGGCACTGATGTACGGCTGCCACCTGCTGGAGGCGAATGCGGTGACGCCGCTGATTGTCGGGCACCGGCTGACGATCAGTCCCTTGCTGATTCTCGTGTCCTTGAGCTTCTGGAGCTGGGTGTGGGGCACGGCCGGCGCGCTGCTGGCCGTGCCGCTGCTGATCATCATCCAGACGGTGATCGGCGCTGCCGGAAAGCCCGACATTACCGGCTTTCTGTTCGAGCACGGCACCCTCACGCAGCGCGAACCTGCAGGAACCGGCACGAGCGAGGTTGACACCCCCGCCGACCTTGCCTAGTGGCGCGCCTCACGCTTCTCAGCGGGTGTAGCTCAGTTGGTTAGAGCGCCGGCCTGTCACGCCGGAGGTCGCGGGTTCGAGCCCCGTCACTCGCGCCATTCCCCTCGTCGGAATGGCGCCAGCGCAAGCGGACTTCAGCGCCAGCGCCCCGTTTCCATCCAGCGTAGCAGCGGCTTGAGCGGAGCGATCCACACGATACCGGTGACCAGGTAGAAGCCGAGCTGCGCGATCCAGTGCCAGCCGCCGACGGTGGCGGACAGGCTGACCACCGCAACGCTCCAGACCGCGATCAGCAGGAGGATAGCCAGCATCCCGGCGGGCTTTCGCCAAGTTGGCGTCATGGCGTGATCCATTCCTGTTCGGTCGCGATGGCGTGGAGGGGCACGTCCCACGGATCGGGCTGGAGCAGCGCCACTTGCTGCACCGACCACGCAACCCCGATTCGCCAGGCATTGGGGTGGCCGGCGAATGCGCGGTCATAATGGCCCGCTCCCTGGCCCAGACGGTTGCCGAGGCGATCGAAACCCAGCAGCGGCGTCAGAATGATGTCCGGGGCCACCATGCGCGCGTCGTCGGCCGGCTGCTTGAGGCCGAACGGCCCCGACGCAAGCGGCTTCCCCTGGTCCCAAGCGAGAAAGCGCAGCGGGGTTGCCCGGTCCACCACATGCGGCAGCGCCAGCGTGCAACCGGCCTGCAGCGCCGCCTGGTGCAGCGGCGCGGGATCGGCTTCTCCGGCGATCGGAACATAGGTGGCGACCACCAGGGCGGGCGCCAGCCGCTTGAGAAAGGCATCCCCGACGCGGATCGGCCACGCCGGCACGAACAACGCACGCGCGGCGCGCAGCTCGCGGCGAAGCGCCTGCTTCATAAAAAGCGGGTGGCGGGACCGCCGTGGCCGTTGACCGGGTTATCCTCTGACGCACGGTACGTCAGGTGGGGGCCATGTACGTCAGACCAGGATCTGTGCAGGGACAGCCCCCATTGGATGATGAATAGCCTCAGGGATAATAAAGGCTCGCACCGGGCAGTACCCGCCATCATGCAATCTAGGGTGTCGGGGCGGATTGCTCAAGGGCGTCGGCCAGGCTTTCCAGCCGCTCGGCGATCTCCGCCAGCGCCGGCTCGCTGACCGAGCTGCCTTCGGGTGGCCTTCGCTCGGCCTCGTCGAGATCGTCGGCGAGCATCAGCGCCACGAACAGCATGGCACGTTCGCCGCCCATGCCGGCGGCGGCGCGCTGCGCCACCTCCCAGCGTTCGTCGAGCAGCGCGCCGAGCTGGCGCACGCGCGCTTCCTCGCCGTCGCGGCAGGCGACCAGGTGCGGGCGTCCCCCGACGGTGAGCGTGACGTCGCCCATTACTCCGTCGGGCCCCGGGCGATGACGTCGTCCAGCGCCTTCACCGCTTCGGCCATGCGTGCCTTGAGCGCGCTATGGCGGCGGGTCAGCGCGTCCGCACTCGCGGCGCGAGAGGCGACGGCCGATTCGATGCGGGCGATGGCTGCGTCGATCCGGTCGGCCGCGGAAGAAGGGATGTCCGGCATCGCCGCCGGATAGCACGGCGACCGGCAGCGGCAAGCGGATTTGGCCGTTGCGCGTGGCTGCACGCGGTTGACAGGCCGGGTTGCGCCCCCGCAAAGGCGGCGCACCACATCAGGAGGCGAGCGATGACCAAGGTAGCGATCAACGGCTTCGGACGGATCGGGCGCCTGGTCGCACGCGCCATGCTGGAGCGCGGCAGCGACCTCGAACTGGTGGCGATCAACGACCTTGCCGATGCGAAGTCGAACGCGTGGCTGTTCAGCCGCGACAGCGTCCATGGCAAGTACCCCGGCCAAGTCGCCGCGGAGGGCAACGACCTGGTGATCGACGGCAAGCGCATCCGCGTCACCGCCGAGCGCGATCCCGCCAACCTGCCGCACCGCGAGCTGGGGGTCGATCTGGTGCTGGAATGCACCGGCTTCTTCACCGATCGCGACAGCTGCCAGAAGCACATCGACGCCGGCGCGAGGAAGGTGCTGATCTCCGCGCCGGGCAAGAAGGTCGATCTGACGGTGGTCTATGGCGTCAACCACGACAAGCTGACGGCGGAACACACCATCGTGTCCAACGCCTCGTGCACCACCAACTGCCTGGCACCGGTGGCCAAGGTACTGAACGATTCGATCGGCATCGAGCGCGGGCTGATGACCACGATCCACGCCTACACCAACGACCAGAAGATCCTGGACCAGATCCATCCCGACCTGCGCCGCGCCCGCGCCGCCGCCATGTCGATGATCCCGACCACCACCGGCGCCGCCCGCGCGGTGGGCGAGGTGCTGCCGGAACTGAAGGGCAAGCTCGATGGCTCCGCCATCCGCGTGCCGGTGCCCGACGGCAGCCTGGTCGACCTCACCTTCACGCCCAAGCGGGACACCACGCGCGACGAGGTGAACCAGCTGCTCAAGGCGGCGTCCGAAAGCGGGCCGCTGGCCGGCGTTCTCGACTGGACGGACGAGCCGCTGGTGTCGATCGACATCCAGCACACGCCGGCGTCCTCCACCGTCGACAGCCTCGAAACCGCGGTGATCGACGGCAAGCTGGTCCGCGTGGTCAGCTGGTATGACAACGAATGGGGCTTCTCCAACCGCATGGTCGACACCGCGACGGCCATGGCGAAGTTCCTGTAGCACCAGCCGTGGGCACGCTCGCCGGCATCGCCCGCCGTGCGGGCCCGCGCGCACCGATGAAAGTGCTCGACCAGGTGGAGCTGTCCGTCGAGCGCGGCGTCGAGGGCGACCATCGCGGCCGGTTCAAGCCCGGCCGCAACCGCCGCCAGGTGTCGCTGATCGAACGCGCCGACTGGCACGCGGCAATCGCCGAGATCGGCCAGGATCTGCCCTGGCAGACGCGGCGGGCCAACCTGCTCGTCGACGGACTCGACCTGCCGCAACGCGCCGGCGCGCGGCTGCGGATCGGTCAGGCGCTGCTGGAGATCACGGTGGAATGTGACCCCTGTTACCGGATGGAGGAGATCGCTCCGGGCCTGGAGGCGGCGCTGAAGTCCGACTGGCGGGGCGGGGCCCTGGCACGCGTGCTGGAAGGCGGCCATGTCGCCGTTGGTGATGAGATCAGGATCGAACAGCCATGACCAAGTCCTTCAAGACGCTTGACGACATCGGTGATGTCCGGGGCAAGCGCGTGCTCGTTCGTGAGGATCTCAACGTGCCGCTGGTAGAGGGCGCGGTGAGTGACCACACGCGGCTTAGGGCCACCGTGCCGACGGTGGGCGAACTGGCCGACGCGGGTGCGATCGTGCTGATCCTGGCGCATTTCGGTCGCCCCAAGGGGCAGCGGCATCCCGACATGTCGCTGGCGCTGCTGACCAAACCCTATGAGGCGGTGCTCGGCCGGCCCGTGCGGTTCATCGGCGATTGCACCGGCGAGGAAGCCGAAGCAGCCGTGGCGACGATGCAGCCCGGCGACGTGGCGATCCTGGAGAACACCCGCTTCCATGACGGCGAGGAGAGCAACGACCCCGCGCTGGTGCGCGGCATGGCGGCCCTGGGCGACCTTTACGTCAACGACGCCTTCTCGGCGGCCCATCGCGCCCACGCCTCGACCGAGGGCCTGGCGCATGCGCTGCCGGCCTTTGCCGGCCGCGCCATGGAGGCGGAGCTTCAGGCTTTGGAGAAGGCACTCGGCTCGCCCGAGCATCCGGTGGCGGCGGTGGTCGGCGGCGCCAAGGTGTCGACCAAGCTCGACGTGCTGACCCACTTGGTCGAGAAGGTCGATCACCTGATCATCGGCGGCGGCATGGCCAATACGTTCCTGGCCGCAAGGGGTGTGAACGTCGGCAAGAGCCTGTGCGAGCACGACCTTGCCGATACCGCCAATGCGATCATGGCCGCGGCCGATCGCGCGGGCTGCACCGTGCACCTGCCCTATGACGTGGTGACCGCGCGCGAATTCCGGCGCAATCCGCCGGTGCGCACCGTCAACGTCCACGAAGTCGCCGCCGACGAGATGATCCTGGACGTGGGCCCTGCCGCGGTGGAAGCGCTGGGCGACGTGCTCAAGAATTGCCGGACGCTGGTATGGAACGGCCCGCTGGGCGCATTCGAAACACCGCCCTTCGATGCCGCGACGGTGGCGCTCGCCCGCACGGCCGCGGCGCTGACCGGCGACGGCTCCCTGATCTCCGTTGCCGGCGGCGGCGATACGGTGGCGGCGCTCAATCAGGCAGGGGTGGCGGACAGCTTCACCTTTGTTTCCACGGCGGGCGGCGCTTTCCTGGAATGGATGGAAGGCAAAAAGCTTCCCGGCGTCGCCGCCCTGACACGCACCGCCTGACGAGGGGGTGCCATGGGTGTGCCAAGCCGGTCTCGGCTGGGGCGCCAAGGTCGTTGCCGCGCTGATCCACGGTCGCTAACGGTTCGCGAGATATAGTTGAGAGAGGGATCACGATGACGCCGCAGGTCAAGGCCATTCTCGACAAGTATGAGGCGACCAACCCGGCCGTGAAGGCGAACCTTGCCCGCATCCTGATGCAGGGCAAATTGGGCGGCACGGGCAAGCTCATCATCCTGCCGGTCGACCAGGGCTTTGAACACGGCCCGGCGCGGTCCTTTGCCGTGAACCCGCCGGCCTACGACCCGCATTACCACTACCAGATGGCGATTGACGCCGGCCTAAGCGCCTTTGCCGCGCCGCTTGGCATGCTGGAGGCGGGCGCCGACACCTTTGCGGGCCAGATTCCGACGATCTTGAAGGTCAACAGCTCGAACAGCTGGGCAACCTCGATCTCCCAAGCGCTGACCGGCAGCGTCGAGGATGCCGTGCGGCTCGGCTGCGCAGGGATCGGCTTCACCATCTATCCCGGTTCCGACGCGATCTTCGACTCGATGCAGCAGATTGCGGAACTTTCGGCGGAAGCCAAGGCGCTGGGCCTGGCAACGGTGATCTGGAGCTACCCGCGCGGCGGCATGCTGACCAAGGAAGGCGAGCTCGCGCTCGACGTCGGCGCCTACGCCGCGCACATGGCGGCGCTGCTCGGTGCCCACATCATCAAGGTCAAGCTGCCGACCGCGCATGTCGAGCAGAGCGAGGCCAAGAAGGTGTACGAGGGCACGGACTGGTCGAATCAGGTCGACCGGGTGCGCCATGTCGTCCAGGCGAGCTTCGCGGGGCGCCGCATCGTGGTCTTCTCGGGCGGCGCGGCCAAGGGCGCCGACGCCGTCTATCAGGACGCGCGCGACATCCGCGATGGCGGCGGCAACGGGTCGATCATCGGCCGTAACACCTTCCAGCGCGAGCGCGGCGAGGCAATGGCGATGCTCGAACGGCTGGTGCGTATCTACAAGGACGAGGAATAACCCTCGCGCGCCTGCCGACCCGCCGCTGCGCTTCGGCTACGCACGCGCGGTGGCGCCGATGATGTGGGTGTTCGTGGCCCTCGCGTCGATCGAGCTGGTCGTCGTCCACCTCATGGTGCTGCTGTTGTGGAGCGGGGTCGCGGCCGCCGTGCTGTCGCTTGCGACGCTGGCCGGGATCGCCTGGCTGGTGGTCGCGATCGCGTCGATGCCGCGGCTGCCGGTGCTGCTCGATGCGGAGGCGCTGCTGATGCGGGTGGGGACGATCAGCGCGGTGAGGGTGCCGCTCGCTGCGGTGGCCGGCTGGGAGGATGGACCGGTTAAAGGGGCCACGATGCTCAATCTCGCCCTGATCGCGCATCCCAACACCGTGGTCATGCTGCGAGAGCCGCTGCCGGGCCGGCGCGGCATCACTGCCGTCGCCCACCGCCTCGACGATCCGCAAGCGTTTCGCCGCGCGCTCGATGCGGCGTGCGGTGCCGTCAACGGGGCGCTCGACCCGCGAGCGCCTGGCGGAGCATTGCCCTGAGCGTCAGCGCGTCCTCGATCGCATGGCCTTCGATGTCGTTGTTGAAGAACGCCCACACCGGCCGCCCCGCCGCTGCCTGCTCCGCCATCCAGTCGCTCCAGCCGGCGAGCACCGCATCCGGGTAGCGGCCCCAATACTTGCCGACGCCGCCATGCAGGCGAACATAGGCGATTCCTCCGGTCGCCCAACGGGGCGACACGAGGTCGGGCATGTCATGCGCGCAGAAAGACGCGCCGTAACGGCCGAGTAACGCAGCCGTTTCGTCGCAGTACCAGCTGGCCTCGCGGAACTCGAACACGTGGCACAGGTCTCGCGGCAACAGCTGCAGGAAGCTTTCCAGCCGTTCGAGGTTGACGCGGAAGCGCGGCGGCAACTGGTAGAGAACCGGCCCGAGCGCCTGGCCGAGTTCACGCATCGCGGGCAGCATCCGGGCCAGCGGCTCCTCGCAATCCTTGAGCTTCTTGGCCTGGGTCAGGAAGCGGTTCGCCTTGACGGCATAACGGAAGCCCGGCGGCGCCTGATCGCGCCAGGCTGCAAAGGTCTCGGGCGGGGGCAGGCGATAGAAGCTGTTGTTGATCTCCACCGTGTCGAACGTCGCGGCATAATGGCCGAACCACCGGTTGACCGGGAGCTTGTCGGGGTAGAAGGCCCCGCGCCAGTGGCGGTAGATCCAGCCCGAGCAGCCGATGTGGACCGGCGCCGGCGCTGAAACAGGGTGAGGCATGCACGACTCCGACGACGACGACATTCTCGACATCAACGCACTGGAAGGCTTCGGGGAGCAATTCGCCCGCTCGGACCGCAAGCCGCCGTGCCAGCTTTACCTGATCTCGCCGCTCGACGTTGGCGGCAGCTTTCCCGATCGGCTGGCGCGGGCACTGGATGCAGGGCCGGTGGCGGCGTTCCAGTTCCGGGTGAAGGACGTCGACCAGCACCGCGCCGCGGCGCTCGCCGAACCGCTCCAGCGATTGTGCGCCGACCGTGACGTGGCGTTTATCGTCAACGACAGCATTGCGCTCGCCAAGCGGCTGGGCGCCGACGGCGTTCATCTCGGCCAGGACGACGGCGACCCGCGCGAGGCGCGCGACATGCTGGGACCGGCGGCGCAGATCGGCGTGACGTGTCACGACAGTCGCCACCTCGCGATGGAGGCAGGAGAGGCGGGGGCGGATTACGTCGCGTTCGGCAGCTTCTTCCCGACCACCACCAAGGAAGTCAGTCACCGTCCGGAGTCGTCCATCCTTTCCTGGTGGTCGGCGGTGTTCGAGCTACCCTGCGTCGCCATTGGTGGAATCACGCCAGCCAATGCTCCTGCACTGGTCGCGGCTGGCGCCGATTTCCTGGCTGTCTCGGGCGCCGTCTGGGGCGGGGACGAGGCGGCGGCGGTACGCGCCTTTGCCGAGCTCTTGCGGTAGGGGCAGGAAACCAGCATCGCTTTCGCGTGTTTGATCCACCAGCGTAACAGTGTGAGGTGAGTTTGATGAAGGCAGCGATCGTGGCGACGGTGGGAGCAACGGCATCGCTTGCCGCCGCATGGGCGTTGGGCCCAGCCTCAGCGCAGCAGCCCTCTCAACAGGCGGGCATAAATCGCGATTTCCTGCACGTGCAGGTGATCCTCGATCACCTCGGCTTCTCGCCCGGCATGCTGGACGGCAAGCCCGGCCAGTCGCTGACCGCAGCGCTCAAGGGCTTTCAGGAAGCGAGCGGGTTGCCGATCACCGGCGAGCCCGATCGGCGCACGTTGCAGGCGCTGTACCCGCATCGTCAGTGGCGCCCGACGCGCACGATCAAGCTCACGCAGGAGATGCTGGCGGGACCGTATTTCCCGAACATGCCCAAGGGCGAGGACGAGAAGGCAAAGCTGCCGGCGCTTGGCTACACCAACCCGCTGGAGAAGCTGGCAGAGATGTTCCACACCTCTCCAGATACGCTGCGGGCGTTGAACGCTCCCAACACCAAGCTCGCGGTGGGGTCGGCGGTCGTGTTCCCCAACGCGCTGCCCGATGCGCGCAACTACGATCAATCGCTGAAGCCGGAGTGGCGGTCGACGCTCAACATGCTGAACGTCGATTCGAACCAGCCGCAAGCAGCGAAGGTGGTGGTCGACAAGTCGGACAAGGTGCTCCGCGTGCTCAACGCGCAGGGCAGGCTCGTTGCGCAGTTCCAGGTGACGACGGGCAGCAGCCATGACGATCGACGACTGGCTCAAGGAAGATGCGCTCGACCCGGAAACAGTGGAGGAGC
>Ga0210040_10001018_pt1 | contig 44207 bp, 23 predicted proteins | sample CryGeyCG12114_NA_FD_185462 | JGI IMG/M metagenome (GOLD analysis project Ga0210040, IMG submission 185462) | Groundwater microbial communities from aquifer - Crystal Geyser CG19_WC_8/21/14_NA (SPAdes) (version 2) | ecosystem: Environmental > Aquatic > Deep subsurface > Groundwater | place: USA...
TTGCAGATGCGTCCTTCAGGATTTCCATCGACTCGATATCCTGGGGGTTGATATAGGACAAGGCATTGGTCGACTGCCCCGTGCCACCCGAAGGATTGGCGCCGCCGACGGAAGACCCGGTAGGCGTGGGCGAGGTAAACGGAATACCATCAATAACATACAGCGGCTCGCTACCCGTGAAGGAGTTGGCACCGCGGATCGTCAGGCTGATGCCTGCACCGGGTGCTCCGTCGCTGCGGTTCACTTGCACACCCGCCACTTGCCCCTGCAATCCTTGGTTGATGCTGGTAGGAATCGTTTTGAGGATATCCTCGGTTTTCACCGATGATACGGCCCCGGTCACGTCACTCTTCTTCACCGAGCCATAACCGATAACGACTACCTCTTCCAGCGCCTTCTGGTCGGTCTTTAACTGCACATTGAATGTGGATTGGCCGTTTACGGCTATTTCTTTGGTTTCATATCCTATGAAGGAGAAAACCAGAGTGTTGCTACCCGCAGGAACACTGAGCGAGTACGCCCCCTGCGCGTCGGTGATGGTACCCATACTGGTACCTTTTACGGCTATGCTAACGCCTGGCAAACCACTGTTATCGGTCGCATCCGTAACGGTTCCTTTTACAACACTCTGCGCCCATGACTCTAAGGATATTAGCAGCAGTGTGAATAAAAACAGAAAGGGTAGAAGCTTCTTCATAGAGTAGGGAAATAGTGATGGGACGGGAAGTTTTTGGAGGCTAGTACGCCAGAAGCAGAGGGTATCGATACGCCTCACTTTCTGCTTGCTTGAATACAGGTAGGTAACTCCAAATTGGAAAGCGAGGCGCTACAATGCGGCTATTTAGTAGGGTCGAATTGCTCACTCTGACAAACAGAGTATTCGTTATCTGTTCTGCTCCTTGTACAGCTATTAGTAGAGGGACTACAGGTAGTAGCTTCTGTAGAAAGTAAATGGGTTCTTATTCACGCAAATATTTGCTAGTCATTCATTTGCATCGAAATCTATGTTCCTCTATCAAGACTTCGCTTAGGTGCTATTGAGAGCTACTTAAGCATTGTGCTATCTATTTAGAAATCGTTTCCGGTGAAAATCTACAACAAATCTAAATCGATTTAGAAGGAGAAAAACGGCTGCTTTTCCCCCTTCCATCAGCCCATAAACTTCCCGCTATTTATAAAATCCAATGCTGGGCAGATGCCTATACAGTAGGACATGGTTTTTATTGAAATAATTATATAATTTATGTAGTACTTTTATGACCACTATATGGTCATTTTATTTTTTAATGACAAAATTTTGCACGAACGAAATTCGTAGCACAGTTTTACTGCACTGCACATGAAATTGAGTAAGCGGAAAAGATCTTTTTACGTGCCGTATAGGGCGCCTATCAGATAAAAATATATTGAATGCGCTTAAATATCTTATTTATAGATATTTAAGCGCATTCAATAGCCTTATCCCGAAAATAAATTGCTTCAATAAATATTGAAAAATAAGAATATATTGCTGTGGCAAAACACATCATTATCAATAATTAGCGTTATGTTTCGGCTATTAATCTACCTATCTAGTCGACTGCAAAACACAATGACTTATAATACTATTTTAACATTTTGTACGCAAAAACAGCTCTACCTTTAGCGTGTGGTCTATTAGCTATTTTGTGATTGGTATTGTCCACTAGTTGTTGTTGTTGTCTGATATGCGCGTAGCTTCCCTTGCTCGCCCAAATGGGTAGTATAATCAAATCAAAAACAAGGGATATTATCTATAAAATTGCTATTACTAGTAGCAATTTATTTAGTGCAAGACTCGCGTGCGATGCAGTATTTGGCGTAGCTCCTACTTATTGAATCGAACAGCGCCAAATACGTAATGCTTATACCAGCGTGTTTTCCAGCCGTTTCAGAATTTGTAGACAGGCGCGGCTATTGTGGTAGGGGCATTTCCATAGGCCCGCCTTGTCTTCTCTCATCATCAAGCTATTGTCGGCTGCAACGCCCCAGTGCCACTCGCCGTGTTTGTGGTCGATGAGGTAGCGTTGCGTAAACTCCCAGACAGCCAGGAAGTAGTCGTAGAACTGCGCCTCCCGGGTCAATTCAAAAGCATTGAAAAAACCAATCATGGCCTCTGCTTGCACCCACCAGTGCTTTTCGGCTACCATGTGCTGCTGAGCTGGTTCATACTCGTAGTTCAGGCCGCCATTGGTAGCGAGGCCTTCGGCAGCGGCACGGGCTAGTGCTACCGCTAGCTGCTGGAAGCGGGTAAGCAGTATTTCATCTCCTGCTAGTTCGGCTGCTTCCAACAGCAGCCAAGCTGCTTCAATGTCGTGCCCAAAGGAAATCACATCAGGCCGGGCTACCCATTGCTCAGAGAAGAACAAATGCAAATGGTGGGTTCCGGCGTCGATGATGTGGTCGTTGAACAGGAGCAGCAGCTCCACGAGGCGCTGCTTCAACAGCGCTTCCGGGCACGCCCGGTATAAGTTGGCATACGCCTCCAACACGTGCAGGTGTGTATTTGTGGTTTTCTTCTCGTTGGCGTCTTTGGCGCTCAGGCGCAGGTCGTTTAGGGTAGTCCAGTCGCGGGTTAGTGCTTCTAAATACCCACCGTTTTCTGCGTCGTAACTGTATTGCTCAATTGCGCGAAACAACTCTTGGGCCTGCTCCAGGGCTTGTAGGTCGCGGCTGGCTATATAGTATTCCGATAGTCCGTAGAGCGCAAACGCCAGTGCGTAGATCTGCTTTTTTGTGTCTAACGGTTGCCCTTTGTAATCAACCGTCCAATACACACCACCATATTCAGAATCAATAAAATACTGGGTGAAATACTCGAATGCGCGCGTGGCTAACAGCAGGTAGTCAGGGCGTTGGGTAGCATTGTAGGCGGCCGAGAACGTCCATAGAATACGAGCATTCAGCACCGAGCCTTTGGGAGCGTGGGGCACTACACAGTTGTCACTGTCGATTTTCCCGTAGAACCCCCCGTATTCCTCATCCAGAGTGTAAGTACTCCAGTAGGAAAGAATGGCCGATAACTCACGCTGGAATGAGTTGGTAAGATACATGGCAGAAGGTTGAATAAACGAGAAGCCAACAGGTAGACCCAAGTAGCCGCGCCTACTGCCTCACTCCGTTCTGGTGCGTGGCAGCAAAAAGTGGCTGCTCGGCGGTTAGCGCCTTGTTACGGTCAATCAGCCTACAAATGGCCTGCGTTGAGGTGATGGACCGTAGACCGTCTTCGGGCGTATGCGAAACATAATCGATTAGCTGGTCGATGGTAGAAGTGGCCACGTGCATGCGGGTATCAGAGGAAGCATAGTAGATAAATACTTGACCATCAGAGTCTGCAATCCAGCCGTTGCTGAATACTACGTTCGACACATCTCCGATTCGCTCTTCCCCTTCTGGCGCAATAAAGTAGCCCGCGGGTTTATGAATGATGCGGGTAAGGTCGTGCAAGTCCGTCATGAACAGGTAGAGAACGTAGCGCAATCCGGCAGCCGTGTTGCGTACGCCATGAGCCAAGTGCAGCCAGCCGTGCTCGGTTTTGATGGGTGCGGGACCCAACCCATTCTTGGCTTCGTACACGGTGTGGTAGCGCTTGGGGTCAATGATAACTTCCTCCGTTACCTCGGCATGCTCTATGGAGCCGGATAGCGCAAACCCAATGCCGCCGCCCGCACCCGCTTCGATAAAGCTATCCTGCGGACGCGTATAGAAAGCGTATTTGCCCGCTACAAATTCAGGGTGCAGCACCACGTTGCGCTGCTGCGCCGAGTTGGTTTTCAAATCGGCCAAACGCTCCCACGTCACCAAATCCTTGGTGCGGGCAATACCACAGCGCGCTACGGCGGCCGACTGGTCGGCGGCGGGAGCGGTGGGGTCGCGACGCTCGGTGCAGAACAGGCCGTATATCCAGCCATCAGCATGCCGAGTTAGGCGCATGTCGTAGACGTTCGTTTCCGGCTCGTCGGTTTCGGGTAGTATAATGGGATACTCCCAGAAACGAAAGTTGTCGACGCCATTAGGGCTTTCGGCCACCGCAAAGAACGATTTACGATCTACGCCCTCTACCCGCGCTACCAGCACGTACTTGTCGTTCCACTTGATGGCGCCCGCGTTGAAGGCCGCGTTGATACCGATACGCTCCATACAGTAGGGGTTGGTAGCGGGGTTCAGATCATAGCGCCAGGTAAGGGGCGTATGGGCGGCTGTTAATACAGGGTGTTGGTAGCGCTTGATAACGCCGTTGCCTGGCTCCTCCGGCAAGTTAGCAGCCATCAGAAGGGATTCGTGGTGGGCGTGTAGTACGCGAAAACGGTTGTCAAAAAGGGTTGTCATGACGTTAGACGTTATCACCGAAGATGTGTGAGACGGTTTCCTGTGGGCGAATTTTAGCGGGAAGCAGGTGAGTGGGCGTCTACTGTAACGAGGCGTAGCAAAACGGCAAGGCACTACCCTTCATTAGTAGGCGCTGAGCCGGTCCCACCAGGTTTTTTTCAGAATGATGACTATCACTGCCAGAACACCCACCGTGATAAGCAGCGGCAGCTGCTGCATCAGAATCAGGTACATGGGTAGGATAGTCAGGCACAGCTGCGCAATAATGCCCAGCACCACGTTGAACATGTTCAGCCGAAAATTTCGATTGGACTGGAACGAAGGGTCCTCGGCTACTACCTGCGCATGCACAGGACCCCAAAAGCCCCAGGGGCGTACCGTGCGGTAAAAAGCATTGAGCACCGCCGCATCGGTTGGTGGGGTAGCGTAGGAGCCCGCCACAGAGCCAACCAGCGAGATGGCAAACAGCAGGGGAAAGAAGTAGAGCAGGTTACTGGCCGGAATGAAAAAGCCGAACAGCATGGCCGCCACAATCCCGGCCAGCATACCCCAGAAAAAGCCCGTGGCATTGAAGCGCCACCAATGCCACTTCAGCACGTTAGCCGCTATATACCCCCCATACAGCGCCGACACGATGAACTGTAGGACACTGTTTACGTCTTTGGCAAAGAAGCCCAACAGCACGCCCACGGCCACCACCAGTATGCCTACCACGTAGTTCAGAGAAATAATCTGGCGGGTAGTGGCGCTGGGGTTTAAGTACTTCAGGTAGATGTCGTTGACGATATATGCCTGGGCGGCATTGACGGTGCCGCTGAACGTGCCCATGAAAGCGCCCAGCAGCCCCGTGAGTACCAAGCCTACCAGCCCGGTGGGTAGGAAGTTATTGATGGCTACCGGCAAAATCCGCTCGAAGTCGATAGTACCAGCGGAGTCCGTCAGATTCATCTGGCGGTAGTAGAGCAGCCCCAGCACTGTGAGGCCAACAATGAGGGAGTAGCGAATGGGCAGCAGGATAATGGACACGAAGCCGCTCATCTTGCTGGCCTCTTCCGGCGAGCGAGTGGAGAGAATCTTCTGCATGTCGTAGTTCGGTGCCGGGCCAGCCAGCGAGGCAAACACGCCTTTAAAAGCCATCATCATAAAGAACAGGCCGAACAGGGAGTAGCCGTCGCTGGCAATCTTGCTGTTGACTTCCGGAATCAGGCGCGACCAATCCAGCCCCAGCCGCCAGCCGAAGAAGGGGTTGAACCAGCCTTCGGGCACGGCTAATTGCTTGTCCTGCAATTGTATGTAGGCAATAACCGCAATGGAGAAGCACGCCGCCGTCATGATGGCATACTTGATCATGTCTCCTAGCACAATGCTGTGCATTCCTCCAATGATGGAGTAGAACATAGCAAACAGGGTGAATACGATGCCGTAGACATGCGGCACGTACTGCGGAGCCACCGCAAATGGCACGTAGTCGCGCACCAACTCCCAGGGAATAAAAATCTCGATGAATTTGCCCAGTCCTACGAAACCGTAGGCCAGAAAGCCCAGGCAGCTCAGCAGCGCAAAGGCAATCACTACTTGGTGCGACGCCGTAACGCCAGGTCCGGTTTTGCCGAAGCGCGTAGCCAGCCACTCGGCACCGGTACTGGCGTTGGAGCGCCGCAGCCAGCGCGAGAGGTACATCATCAGAAACACTTGATTGAACACTGGCCACAGCCACGGAATCCAGATGCTCTTCATGCCATACACGAAGCACAGGCTCACCATCCACATAGTGCCGCTGATATCGAACATGTCGGAAGCATCGCTTAGCCCCAGCTTGTACCACGGAATAGTGCGGCCGCCCAGCATGTAGCTATCCTTGTTTTGGCGTGCTTTCTTGCGGTAATACAGGCCAATGAGTACTGTTGTCAGCAGGTAGGTAGCAATTATTAAAAAATCAATCAAGTGTAGCCTCATGCTGCTAGCGTAAGCGCGGGAAGGTTTAGAGAGAGAAAATTATTGTCGGTTTTTATAGACGCGTAATGGCAGCATCTTGCTTTTTATCAATGCGTTGTGAACGTGGCAGCTTTGATAGTAGCCCAACCAAGGTAGGAGGCGCAGTAGTGCTCTGTCGGCTATTGCGCTATACTGGGAGGGTATTGTTCTAAGCAAGACAGCAGCGCTTATCTACCAATCTGACGCCCAGAGCTGGTTGAAGCGGCTGCTACCTTATAGCGTTCGATTGGGGTTACTAAGAATTGCAGCCAGCTAGGCAAACAACAGCGCCAAAGTAGACTGTCGCTGTTGCGTCTTGTCTCCAAAGTAGGAGACACTCTAATTTAATGACAATCAAATAGCCCGTTGCTGCACGCAGGCAGACAAGCAAACTAGGTAGGTGATAGAAGCAAAGGTATTCTCCTGCATCATTTGTTTATAATATAATTTTAACATTATCTTATGATAAATTATACCAAATTTATTTTTTATTAAACAACTAGCCGGCTATATCATTTAAATATCTTAAATAGAGAACTTTGTAAGGAAGGTATAGCCTAATATATTTTTGTCAACTTCTTACTTGCCCTTGTACTATGAAGCAGGAGATTATGCGGGAGATTACGCCACTTACGCAAAATGACTGTTTTACCCTCTTCTCACGGAAGAAGAAGAAATTCGATTTTCCGCTGCATTATCACGAAGAGTTCGAACTGAATTTAATCATCAATGCCAAAGGCGCGAAGCGTATTGTAGGTGACCACATTGATTTAATTGATGACCTGGAATTGGTGCTAGTTGGGCCAAATCTGTACCACGCGTGGTTCACGCACAAATGCGAAACGGAAGACATTCGTGAACTGACTATTCAGTTTCACAAGGATTTGTTCGACGAACGGTTTCTGCGGAAAAATCAGCTCAGCTTCATTCGCACTATGTTTGAGAAAGCACAGCGCGGTATCCTGTTTTCTCGCGAGACAATAGAGCGTTTGCTACCCCGTCTGTTGCAGTTAGAACAAAAAAGTGGCTTTGATTCGGTGTTAGAACTCATGTCCCTGTTGCACGATCTTTCTATCTCGCGCAACATGCACACGCTCTCCAACTCAACCTCCAACAACGAGCAGCTTAACTACAATAGCCGGCGTATTGAGAAGGTGTTTGAGTACATGAATGACAACTATAGCCAGCCCATTACGCTACTTGACGTGGCCAAAATAGCTGATATGCCCGAGGCATCCTTCAGCCGCTTTATCAAGAAGCGAATCGGTAACACGTTTATCGACAGCCTAAACGAGATTCGGCTTGGGCACGCTTCGCGCATGCTCATCGACACCACGCACAATGTTGCGGAGGTAGCATACAAGTGCGGTTTCCATAACATCTCCAACTTCAACCGCACATTTAGGAGAAAGAAAGGCTGTACGCCCACCGAGTTTCGAGAAAACTATTCTGGCACACGCATCTTCATTTAAGACATAGAGAGCTTCTCAACTAATTAATAAGCAGTTTTTTAGGAAGTTGCCGAACATCAAGCTGCACAGCGTAGCACATGTTCCTGGTAATCTATTGCCAGGAAAAAACCAGCTGCACGTCTTGTCCGGCAGGTAGCGTTACGTGGTAGTGTGTAGCATCCGACTGCTGTAGCTTGGGTATACTTCCGGCCACCTTGCTGGCACGTGGGAGTTGTAGTTGCACCAATTGGCGTACATCGGAATGCAGCGTCACGGCTACTTGCTGGTTGTCCCAGCGTAGGCTTTTCACCTCTATCTGCCCACGCAGGCGCACCCCCGCTACCTCACCCGTGGGCCACTGCGGAGGTAGGGCCGGAAGCAACGATACCAAACCGGGCTCCGAATAGGTAAGCATTTCGATGAGCACGGCCGGTAAGCCGCCGCTGATGTCGGTGTTAAATAGCTCGCCCACATTGTGAAAGGAGCCCAGGCCCGTTGACCAGTACTTGCTGGCGAGCCACCCAGTGAGCTGGTGCGCTTTCTCAGCGTCGCCGAGATGAGCAGATGCCAACCCTAGCTGCACCAGCCCAAAGGCCATCTCGCCCCCACCCTCCGCCTGCCGAAACTTCAGCCGCTCGGTAATGGCACGGGTAGCGGCCGCTCGCAACGCCGGACTACTCCCAATTTCCGGATCTAGCTGGTCGTATAGGCCGTAGAGGTGGGAGGCGTGCCGGTGCTTATAGTTTTCTTCGAAGCCGGGCCACAGCCACTCCCGCAAGGTACCATCAGGACCTACTTCGTAGGCCGGGAGCTTGGTTAGCATGGCTTGCCACTTCTTTACCTGAGCTTTGTCCTTGTGCAATGCAGTGGCCGCCAGAATGCTGTTCCGTAGCACCTGCTTGGCAATCATCACATCCATAGTAGCATTCAGCGCCGCTTGGGAGGTGCCGTTGGCAGGGTTGTTTTCCGGCGAATACGAGGGGTTGAACACGTAGCGTCCATTCGGACCCAGGGTCAGAAAATCCTCGTAGAACTGCGCGGTTTCTTTCAAGAAAGGATACGCATGCTGCGCCAGAAACTGCTGGTTGCCGGTGTATTGGTAGTAGTCGAAAAAGGCGTTGGCGGTCCAGCCTGCCCCACCGGTCCAGAGCGTTAGGCACCAGATGTCGCCGAAGTCGGTATCGAGGCCTCTGTTGCTGGTATGCACCGGTACGTGAATGCCGCGGGTGCCGAAGAGGCGGCGAGCATTTTCACGGTAGGTAGGCAGCAGGCACTCGTGGTAGCGGAAGTAAGCAGGCATCAGCTCGGCCATGTTGCCATTGAGCACGCTGCCAATAGCTGCTTGTACGTTTCCATCGTGAGTGAAATCACCTGACCACGGTGCCGTCCAGGTGCCGCTCCAGATGCCTTGCAGGTTGGGTGGGTTGGTGCCCATAGCGCTGATGATGTTATAGCGACCCGCATCAAACACCTTTTCTATCAGGGCCAAAGGCACTTCGGTACGAGCTTTCAGTAGCAGCTCCTCCGTGTAGAGTTGGCGGTCGGCCGCCGCGGCATGTAGGTCGAGGCGGGCGCGGTTAAACAGCTCCCCGTGTACCTTGGCGTGGCGGGCCAGCAGGTCGGGGTAGGACGTGCGGAGGGCGCCCAGCTCCTGCTTCAACTGAGGCAATTGGGAATGTGCATAGTCGTAGGAAGGCTTGATCTTGATAAGCAGCAACACCTCATCGGCGCCGCTGATAACCAGCTCCTGCTGCTCGACGCGGGCACTACCGCCCGTGAGTATCAATCGGCCGACGCCCTCATAGCCTTGCAGGCCACCGGGATATTTGTTTTTGAATTCGCTGCGGTAGGTTAGCCACTGGCCTTCGGCCCTACCTTGCTTCTCCCCTACTGCCCCACCCACTAGTTGCCACTGGTTCCACTCAACAGGGCGATGCTCGAAGCGCAAGCGGCCGTTGATTTTGCCCGCGCCCTTGATAGATAACACCACTAGGCTATCGGGCCGCGACGCGAACAGGCGCCGCTGGAACGTGCCGTTGCTGTCTTCCCAATCGACGGTAGTCTCGCCAGTCTGGAAGTTGGTGGTGCGCTGGTAGCGTCGCACGTTGCCCGGCTGCTGCGTCAGGCGCAGGTCGAACGCCGGTATAAACGGGTCGCGGCCAATGGTAAAGCCCTCCTTCTCACGCTGGTCGACCGGTACTTTGGCGGCTTCCGTGTATTTGCCGGCCAGCAGCAACTGCCGGATTTCCGGTAGTCGGCTTGCTTGATTAATGGGCTGTTTGGGTGGGTTCAGGGGTAAAAACAGCTCAGCGTGGCTCAGGATAATGGTTTCGTCGTGGGGATGCCCCATCACCAATGCCCCTAGGGTACCGTTGCCGCTAAGGAGCGCGTGCTGCCAAGACGGCGCGGGCTGCCAGCTGCTGAACCCTCGGGCCGGCGTAGTGAAGGGTGCTGTAACAAGCTGCGCCTGGGTAACTAAAGCGAGGAAGAGAAAAACAGCAGCCAGACCAAACGATACTCTTTTATGTGGCATATACTATTTAAAATCAGACAAATAAGAAAATACTAAGGCTGCGACGCCTTGGGTATCGGCTCGCCGTACACAATGCCGCGGCCACCCGTTTGCAGGTACACGCGGCCGTAGGTGCGCCGGTCGCCCACAATGGCTTCTACCCCGCCATATTGGTGCTGATCGTCGTTGATGCGTTGCCAGGTCGCGCCTTGGTCGTCGGAACGGAAGAAGCCGTAGGTACCTCCTACTGTGCCTACCAGATACAAGGCCGGATAGCCGCCCGCCGTAGCGGACTTGCCGGTGCCCACACACCACGCTTGTGCCACGGTCGGCACCCGTTGGAAATGTTGGCCGGCGTCGATAGAGTGAAAAAGCCCGCCGCTCGGGCCGGGCGCTACCAACCACAAGTCCCCTTCGCGGCCAAATACGGGCTGGATGTTGGCGTGGCGGTAGTCGTTGGAAGTAGGCAGGCCGGTAGCAGCCGGCGCGAAGGAAGCTGCCCCGTCGGTGCTGACCAGCACACGCCCTTGGGCCACGTCATAACGGTAAAACTTCAGCGGGTTCACGCGGTCCGCAACGGCATTGGCGCGGCCCTCGCCGTTGGTGGCGGCCGTCCAGGTGTTGCCTCGGTCAGCGGAGTGGTACACGGCGGGTTGCGGGGCGTCGGGGCGCCAAGCTAGGTGGTGGCCGTCTGAGGAGGTGGAGAGGAAGCCCGCGTCGCGGATATTTGGCGGGGAACTAGCGAAGGGTGCCCACGTGGTGCCGCCGTCTTCGGAGTAGGCACCCCAGTGCGCCGCCTCCGAGCGCACAGCCCGGACCATAAAGGCGGGCTGCTGCTCGGCAAAGTCGATGCTGAGGTTGGTCGAGTACTCGGGCTTGAGTCGGCCAGCTTTGGGAGAAACCGTTAGGTCGTCGTGGCGGAAGCCGTCGATGTCGCCGATGGCACTCATCAGCGGCGCGCCCACGGGCGGACTAATCAGCCCCAGCGGCACCGTTTCTTCCAACCCCTGATTGTCAAAGCTCCACCGCGGCGTGGCCTGGGTAGTGCGCAGCTCGTGGGTCGCAAACACGCCATAGCCGGTCACAAACCAGGCCCGGTTGGGGTTAAAAGGATCAAGGGCAACATCGCCGATCCAGTGCGGGTTGGATGTGGCCGCATAGGGCGCTTTGGGGTAAAGCAGATTGGCTTTCTGCGTGGCGCGCCAGTTCAGCACCGGGCGCCAGGTTTTGCCGCCATCCGTGGAGCGGAAGATATCGTCGCCGGGCCGCCACCGGTCTAACGTGCTGACGAGCAGCGTGCCGGCATGCTGCGGGTCGAGGGCTATTCCGCCGAAGCCACCAACCTCATCCGCTTTCACCTGGGCAGGCCGAATGCTGGTCCAGCGGTTGGTGCTAGGCTCGTACTTCCGCACATCACCGGCGGTTACATCGCTTGGTCCCGGTCCATTGTTGTATGTTAAATACAGCGTGCCATCGGCGGCGAGGGCCGCGTGATGGGGCATAAGGTCGGTGGGCTGCCCAGGTACGGCTTGCCACGTGGCGCCAGCATCGGTACTGCGGAACAGGCTGTTGCCTTTCTGCAACACGCCCACGTAGATCGTGCGGGTGGCCCGGCCGCGTTGGCTGTTGCGCTTGTCAAACAACACAAAGCTGATGCCCCCGCTACGGCGCGGTGAAGACTGCACCGGAAAGCGTTCTACGTTGCTCCACGTGGCGCCCCGGTCTTGGCTGCGCCACAAGCCATTGAGGGTAGTACCGAGGTAGAGGATAGTGCCGAGGTTGGGGTCAACCTGTAGCCGCTCGCCGGTGTTGCGCCCATTCTCGTTGCCGCCCAACTTTATAGGAAGCGGGGAGGTGGTCCAGGTAGCCCCTTGATCATTTGAGGCAAGTACGGCCGCGTTGCCGACACCATCACTAGTGTAGGTGCCCGCCGCCAGATACACGCGCTTGGCATCGGACGGGTCGGGGGCCACGCTCAGAATGCCCGTGTAGTTGACATCGCGCCGACCTAGATGGTCGGTGATAGGCACCCACGACTGGGTAGCCTCCTGCCAGCGGTAGGCACCGCCCACGTCGGTGCGAGCGTAAAGTAAGTTCTTCTGGGCCGGACTATACACGATACCCGACACAAAGCCACCGCCCAGAATCTGCACGTTGTTCCAGCGGTAAGCTAGGCGGCTTTGAGCAAAGGCTGGACTACCAAGCAAACATAAGTTGCTTATTGTCAGAAGGTAAATCAGTTTCAAATACAAGGGTTTGGGAAAGAGGCGGAAAGGTATTTCGACAATTATCAGCCTTTTCCGGCATGCCCTACCTAGGCGCGTACACCGGAAAGGCTAAAGGCTAGTCCATCTTCACGGCGAGGATGCTGCCCGCAGGGCACGGCTTTAGCCAACGGCGTATGCGCCTTACAGCGTCAGGCTGCCAGTTTGGCGAATGTCGCGCGAGGAACTACCAACCAGTATCTGAAACTTTCCAGGCTCGAGTACCCACTGCTTTTTTGCTTCGTCGTAGTACTGAAATGCCTCCGTTCCGAGCGTTAGCGTTACCTTTTTCGTTTCTCCAGGCTTGAGGAAAACCTTCTGGAAGGCTTTCAGCTCTTTCTCCGGCCGTTTCACGGCGGCTTGCTCATCCTTCACGTAGAGCTGCACCACTTCCGCGCCGGCCACTTTGCCCGTGTTGCGCACCGTGAGGGTAACAGTAGCGCTCTGCGAACCGGGCGTGACCATTAGCTTCCCATAAGCGAAGGTGGTATAGCTCAGGCCATAACCAAAGGCATATTGCGGCGCTACCTTGTAGGTATCAAAGTAGCGGTAGCCCACAAAAATATCTTCTTTATAGGTCTGCTTCAGTTCATTGCCGGGAGTACTCGGGTACTCCCCTAGCTTATGCGCGGGCGAATCTTCCAGCTTAGCGGGGAAGGTGAAGGGCAATTTGCCCGACGGATTCACCTCTCCGAACAGCACGTGCGCAATGGCGTTGCCGCCTTCCGAACCCGGATACCATGCCTCTACAATGCTTTTGGCCTGCCCAGCCCACGGCGAGACGTCGATAGGACCACCCCCTAGCAATACGATAACTGTATTCGGATTGGCTTGTAGTACGGCCTGAATCAGCGCGTCTTGTCCGAAGGGTAGCTTCATATCCGGCTTGTCGGTGCCCTCCGCGTCGTAGGCGTTTTCGTTCCACTTGGTATAGTCGTAGCCGTGAGTCGAGCCGCCCACATAAACAACTACATCAGCGGCTTTGGCGGCCGCTACGGCTTCGGCAATCAGCGTCGGATTAGCTTCTTGGTCGCGGGCAATCTTGTAGCCCGGCACATGGGTAATGCTGGCTTGGGTTCCTAATGCATTCTTCAACCCTTGCAGAGGCGTGATTTCGTACTTAGGCTTCACCTGGGCACTACCACCCCCCAGCCCGTTTTCGCGGGTGGCATTCGCCCCAATGACCGCAATGGTTTTGACGGTCTTCTTCAGCGGCAGCAGGTTGCCGTCGTTTTTGAGCAGCACAATGCCTTCTTCGGCTACTTTCAATGCGGTAGCCTGATGCTCTTTGGTGTTGTAAGCGCCGGGGTTGCGCTTGGCACCGCCCATCATGTTGGTAGCGTACATCACCCGCAAAATGCGCCGCACTTTATCATCTACCATCGGCACGAGCGCCGGATCTTTTTTGATTGCCTCCAGGGCTGCATCGGCGAGAAAGAACCGGTCGTAGAGGTTTTTGGCCGGCGCATTTGACGTGGAAGTGGTGGCAGTTTGGTCTACGCTGCTATACAGTAGCGATAGGTCGGTACCCATCTCCAAATCGGTGCCATTGCGCAGCGCGTCCTGCGTATTGTGCACGGAGCCCCAATCGCTCATTACCAACCCTTTGAACCCCCATTCTCCTTTCAGGATATCGTTCATCAGGTACTTGTTCTCTGTGGCATACTGCCCCCGAAACTTATTGTAGGAGCCCATCAGGGTGTTGGCTCCCCCTTGCTGGATGGCAGCCTTGAAACCGGGTAGGTAGATTTCGCGCAAGGCCCGCTCGCTCATATTCACGTCGATGTCGTTGCGGTGGATTTCCTGGTTGTTGGCGGCAAAGTGCTTCACGCAGGCCGATACCCCCTGATCCTGCACGCCCCGGATGTAACCTACTACCATCTTTGAAATCAGGAAGGGGTCTTCGCTGAGGTACTCAAAGTTACGCCCGTTCAGGGGCGTCCGAATGATGTTGATGCCTGGCCCGAGGATGATGTCCTTACCCCGAAAGTTGGCCTCGCTCCCGAGCACCGAGCCATAGGCATACCCCAGGTCGGGGTTCCAGGTCGAGGCTAGGGTATTGTTGGTGGGTAGGTAGGTGCCGGCATCGTTGGCACCCTTCACGCCTTTCCAGTCGCGGCCTTGTTCGGGGCGCACGCCATGTGGACCATCCGAAATGTTAATCTCCGGAATCCCGAGGCGAGGTACGCCGCCAGCGGCAAAAGCCGAGTTGGCGTGTAGCATATGCACCTTCTCTTCCAAGGTGAGTTTTTTGAGCAGGGCGTCGATTTCCGTCTCGTGTCCCAGCAAATGCTGTTGGCCGTTAGCGCGGGCTGGAGTAACCTGTTTCTGGGCACCCGAGCCAGCCTTGGCTGGACTAGCAGGTTTCTTCGCTTGGGCAGAAACGAAGCCAGTCGTTGCGCAAAACAGCGCCGCAGCTAGCACCGCCTTGGGTTGATGGAAAGACAAGAGCATTCGCATTTATTTGGGAGGAAAATCAGAAATACCTGAAGCAGAATATCAAGCGCAAGAGGTAACTATTCTTGCTTCACGGTGAGGCTAGTACCCGAGTATTGAACAGTCTTAGCGGGTGCAGCATCGAGGTTCCAGGCCACGGGTTTGGCTTGGTTCACCCACACTACGTTAAAAGTGCGCTGGGAGAGCATGCCGGGAAAGGAGCCTTTCCTTTCGCCAATAGTCAGCGTCTTGGCTTTCTCGTTGTAGGTCAGCGGGATAGTTGCGAAGGCACCTTTCTCGTAGTTGTAGTTCACTTTTTCGTCCTCATAGAGCGTGAACTGCCCATCCTTACCAGTGTATACATACAGCGTGATGGGGTCAGCGGGCTTCTCGGTGGTGTATTGGATGGCGGGGCCGAAGGGCAGAATCGAGCCTTCGCGCACGTACAGCGGCATGCGCTCCAGCGGCGCCTCTACCGTCAGGGTTTGGCCACCGGCCTGGTACTTACCCGAGTAGAAGTCGAACCAGCCGGTACCCGCCGGCAGGTAGAGCGAGCGGTTGCGGGCGTGGAAGTCGGTGACGGGGCTCACCAACAAGCTGGGCCCAAACAAGAACTGGTTGCTGATGTTGCGCACGCTGGGATCCTGGCCGAAGTCCATCACCAAGCCGCGCATGATGGTGCCGTTTTGGTGGTAGGCTTGGCCCGCCAGCGAGTAGATGTAGGGCATCAGGCGGTAGCGCAACTGGTCGTAGTAGAGCATGCTCTGGTAGGCCGGGTGCCCTTCGGGCGCGATGTTGTAGATCTCGCGGAAAGGGAATTGCCCGTGCACCCGGAACAGGGGGCAGAAGGCGCCATACTGGTACCAGCGCGCGTTCAGCTCGCGCCACTCTTCCTGGTCTGCGGGGGCCAGCTGTGGTTGCTCGTAGCGGTGCTCCACGGCAAAGCCGCCAATGTCAGAGGTCCAATAGGGAATACCTGCCATCGAGAAGTTCAAGCCGGCGGGAATCTGGTTTTTGAAGTCTTCCCAGCGCGAGGCAATATCGCCGCTCCAGATGGCGGCGGCATAGCGCTGCGAGCCGGCATAACCCGAGCGGGTAAGTAGGAACACCCGCTGATCGGGCTTACTACCCCGCTGACCTTCGTAAATGCCTTTGGCGTTTTGCAAGGGAAACCCATTGAAATACAGCGTGGATGAACCGAGGTGCGTGGGCGTCATCAGCTCCTTGCGGGTCTGCACAGACGTATTAGAATAGATATCCGGCTCCGAAGCGTCCATCCACCACGCATCAACACCTTTACTGAAAAGCTTGGTATTGAGCAAATTCCAAAAAGCCTGTCGTGCTTGTGGGTTGAAGGCGTCGTAGAAGGTAGAGGTGTAGCCTGGGGCAATCCAGTCGCGGGTGCGGTTGGCTATGTTGCGCTTGTATAAGTAGCCTTTGGTGTTGAAGTCGTTGTAGTTCGCGATGCCCTCGTAGAACTTGGGCCACACCGAAATCATGAAGTGCAGGTTTTGCTCGTGCAGCTTGCTGATCATGCCCTCAGGGTTGGCGAAGCGCGCCGGGTCAAACTCCTGGCTACCCCACTCGGCCGGTTTCCAGTACGACCAGTCGAGCACGATATTATCGATCGGAATCTGGCGCTTGCGAAACTCGGCGGCCGTCGTCAGAACCTCATCCTGGGTTTTGTATCGTTCCCGGCTCTGCCAGAACCCCATAGCCCACTTGGGCATGATGGGCGCCTGCCCCGTGATGGTGCGGTAGCCGCTAATGACCTCATCGGCCGTGTTGCCTTGCACGAAATAGTAATTCAGGTCGCGGCCGGCCTCGGAGTGGAAGCCGTACTGCTGCTGACTTGCGCCCACCAGTGGGCTCAGCCACCTCATTCCCAGGTAGGACTCGCTGCCATCGGGGTCCCATTCGAGCTTGAGGCTGTACTTGCGGCCCTTTTCCATTTGCAGCGGCACAACCGAGGTGCCGGGGTTCCACGCTTGCCGCCACTTATTCACCACCTCTTTGCCGTCGATATACAGCTTGGCGTAGCCGGCATTTTTCAGCCAGAAGTGATGCAAACCCGTGGTGCCCGACTCGATGCTACCCTCCCAGGTTGCTAGCACGTCGCCAAGCTTGACCGTGGCCGGGAAGTTCTTCTGGTCTTCCAGATACTCGTAGTCAATCACCGACTCAGGCCGTTGCACTACTACCTCGCTGGGCTTTTTCTTGTTGACGTAGGTAGCAGTTAGCCAGCCTTCTTCACCGGTTTTGGCGTAGAGCTTCAGTGTAGAAAGCGGCTCGTAGTTGCGCGTGTCGCCTACTGTAGTGATGGAGTAGTTATCCCAAAGTATCCCGTAGTTTTTGCTGGAAAGCAGAAAGGGCACGGCCACATCGGTGTTGTTCTGAGCGAGTTCTACTTGCTGGCCCTTGTAGTTCATCACCCCGTTCTGGTGCTGACCAAGGCCATAGATTGCCTCATCGGTGGGCGACTCGAACTGTTGCGTCACTTCATAAAAAGGCTGACCATCAGCAACGGTAGGCGCGAAGGTTTTGCCCCCGAAGCTAGGTTCACGTAGCAAAACCTGCCCCTTAGCGTCGGCGAAAGTAATGGCGCCGGTTTGTAGCGATACGGTGGCCGTGAGCGCAGGCGTGCTGACCGCAGCTTGGTCTTTCTTGCTCTTGTACTGCCACTTGGTGGTGGTAGGCTGCTGCTTCACCGCCATCAGGCTTTGCACCGTCGATACCGTGTCGAGGGGGCTGGCTTGCACGTGCACAATCTTGTCGCCCACCACTTGCAGCCGAATGGTGCGAGCTTTCTCCGGATTGGTTGGCAGTAGGTGCACGACAATACCATCTGGCAGCTTCTCCACGCGGGCTTGCTGCGCATAAACCTTAGAAGTAGCGGCAAAAGTCAGTAGACTAAATAAGACACTTGTACCGGTAAAAATTCTTTTAGGCATTTTATAGAAGCGTTTACTTAGGAAGAAAAGAGTAGGTAGGCATAATGGAGAAAAGGCAAGCGTCGCCAAAGCAAAGTAGTTGGGTAGATGATGGCAGCAGCCCATTAAAGAGAATGCCCAGCTGGCACCTCAACTACGTGCTACACGCTCAGGATAAACAAGCATTGATTTATCCTGAGGAGTACGAATGTAAGGCAACAGGTTATTCTTGAAGAGGCCAAGGGGAATGCCGGGCTGGGTTCCTTACAAAGGTACCGGGTGCCTACCCTCTCATAAGGAGCTGTTATTCGTCAATAAGGTGCGAAAAATTCAGCAGGTACCTAATCAGGCACCTACTGGTCTTTGGTTGTAGTAGAGCCCGATTAACTTTGGCAAATCCCCTTGCAGGCCAATAGGTTATAGGATTATTTCCCCTGCACTAGAAGAGTTAAATGGGCTCCAGCATGGCTGGCCATCGATTAGCTTTTCCACTTTCCCACCACCTTTCCTGAAGCTAGTATGAAGAAAAACAGACTACTCTTTTTAGAGAGTCGCAATCGTTTGCGATTGACGTTGGTAGCAACTCTGCTACCCGCCGCAATGCTTTGCGATGCGGCCCCCGCCCTCGGTTACGCAACTCTAGCTACCTCTGCAGAAACGATAGTCGATGTCACCATCACGGGGCGCGTCACCGATGAAAAAGGGGAGGCCATTCCCGGCGTAACGGTGCTGCTGAAGGGCACAACTATAGGGGTCAGCACGGATGGCGATGGTGCTTTCTCGTTGCTGCTACCTAACAGCACCGGCACCTTAGTCTTTTCCTCCATCGGGTACATTTCCCAAGAAGTACCACTGGAAGGCCGCACAACTATCACCTTAAAGTTGCGCACAGACTTGAAGACGCTGAACGATGTGGTGGTGGTGGGCTACGGCACCCAGCGCCGCGAGGACCTGACGGGTGCCATTTCTTCCGTATCGGCCAAAGAAATCAGCCAGACCGTGGCTACCACCGCCGACCAAGCCCTGCAAGGCCGGGTGGCGGGGGTAGTGGTGACGCAAAACTCGGGGCAGCCCGGCGGGGGCGTCTCGGTGCGGGTGCGCGGCATTGGTACGCTGAACGGTGACCAGGAGCCGCTGTATGTGATTGATGGCGTCTACATTCCGCCCGCGCAGCGCGACGCCCGCGCTGGCACCTATACCGGCAATAGTGGCAGCGGCATCAACCCGCTATCCACCATCAGTCCTTCCGAAATCGAGAGCATCGACGTGCTGAAGGATGCATCGGCCATTGCCATCTACGGAGCCCAGGCGGCCAATGGCGTCGTGATTGTGACCACGAAGCGAGGCAAATCGGGGGCACCGAAAATTGATGTTGAAAGCTACTACGCATTGCAGCAGCTGCCGAAGGAGCTGCCGGTGATGAATCTGCCCCAGTACGCCACATACAACAACGCCAAAGCCGCTATTACGGGATATAACCCTAAGCCCGAGTTGATTAACCCTGCTTATCTGGGCGAGGGCACCAACTGGCAGAAGGAGATTTTCCGGACCGTGCCCATGTACAACGCCAGCATTCGGCTGAGTGGTGGCGACGAGCGCACACAGTACGCGCTGTCGGGCTCCTACCTGTCGCAGGATGGCATCGCCTTGTCGTCGGGCTTCAAGCGGGCATCGGCACGCATTAACCTTGATAACAAGACCACTAAGTGGCTGAAGATTGGCACCAGCCTACAGTTTTCGGATGTGCGCGAGAACATCAACGCCTCTAATTACGACCTGATCAATGCTGCCATTCGGGTGACGCCGGATATTCCAGTGCGCAACCCAGATGGCTCTTTTGGTGGCCCCACGGGCTCTCTCGTACAGTCGTATAACCCGAATCCGGTAGCAGCGGCCTCGCTGAACACCAACCGCACCTACCGCGACCAAGCGCTGGGAAATATCTACGGCGAGATCTACTTTCTCAAGCACTTCACGCTGCGTAATGAAGTGTCGGGCAACTTCGACATAGGTTCGTTTGAGCAGTTCTTTCCCACCTTCACCGTAGGCGATATCACCAGCAACCAGAACTCGGCCTTTCAGAGCAGTTCGAAAAGCACCAGCTGGACCACGCGTAACTTCCTGACCTACAACCAGGTTTTCAACAAGATTTACAGCGTGACGGCGCTGTTGGGTCACGAGGCCAGTTCCGGCCAGTTTGAGTCGTTGTCGGCAGGGCGCCGCAATTTTCCTTCGAACAACGTGACTACTATTGGAGTAGGCGACGCTACTACGGCGACCAACGACGGTAGCCGCGGAGATTGGGCCGTAGATTCGTACTTCGGGCGGCTGAACCTAGGCATAGCCGACCGATACTTGGTTACGGGTACCGTGCGCCGCGACGGCTCCTCTAACTTCGCAGCCGGCAATAAGTGGGTTACTACCTACTCGTATGCCTTGGCCTGGAAGCTTTCTAGTGAGGCGTTCCTCAAGGATATCAGCGCGTTGAGCGAACTGAAGCTGCGCGTAGGCTACGGCTTAACCAACAACCAGAACGTGGGTGCCTATGTATACGGCGCCCGCCTCAGCGTTAATCCGAGCGGTCTGGGGCAGTCGGTGCTCGTATCCAACATCGCCAATCCGCTGGCGGAGTGGGAAACGACCAAGGGCTACAACGTAGGAGTGGATGTGGCAGTGTTCAACAACCGGGTGCGTTTCACGGCCGACGCCTACACACGGCAAACGAACGGGCTGTTGCTCTCCTTGCCCCTGCCGCTCTACGCAGGCACCAATGGCACGGGTGCCCTAAGCCCCCCGGTATACAACATTGGCTCTATCCGCAACAAAGGGCTGGAATTCCTGCTCAACACGCAGAACATTGATACCAAAGGTTTCTCGTGGACGTCGGGTTTCACCATGTCGTTGAACCGCAACCGGATTGAGTCGCTGAACACGGAAACCAGCGCCATCACGCAGTCGGTGGATAACGCCAGCCAGATCATTTCGCGCACATCGGTGGGGCAGCCCATTGGCTCGTTCTACGGCTATGAGGTAGAGGGCATGTTCAATAAGGCTTCTGATTTCGAGGGGGCCGCGCTGCCTGTAGGCTCAGATGGCCAGCCCTTGCCCATCGACCGCGTCAATGGTGTGTGGGTAGGCGACCTGAAGTTTAAGGATGTGAACGGCGACGGCATCATCGACGTGAAGGACCTCGTGAGCCTAGGCTCACCGATTCCTAAGTTTCAGTATGGCCTGACGAATACCTTCAACTACAAGGGCTTCGACCTGACAGTGTTCATCAACGGCAACTACGGCAACAAGATTTTCAACTACACCCGCCGCCGGGCCGAAGACCTCACCGACGATTACAGCAACCACTGGGCTACCGTTAGCGACTTTGCCCGCGTGGAGTTGATTGATCCAAACGGCTCAGCCAGCGATGTTGATAACGTGTACGTAGCCAATGCCGGCACCACTATGCCCGGCATCCGCTTGGCCGGCGACCCCAACCAGAACAGCCGCATCTCGTCGCGTTATGTGGAAGATGGCTCCTACCTGCGCATCAAGAATGTGATTTTGGGCTACCAGGTGCCTAAAGAACTGGTAAGCCGGGCGCACTTGAGCAGCGTACGCGTGTATGCCAACGTGCAGAACCTGGCCACCTTCACCAAGTACACCGGCTACGACCCCGAGGTAGGGGCTTCGGTGTATCCGAACTCCCCCCTGCTCTTCGGCTTCGACTGGGGCCGCTACCCTACCCAGCGGGTGTATACACTCGGTATCAATTTCGGCTTCTAAGACAGCGCTAATTGCTTGACAACCTGGCGATGCTGCTTCCGGTTCAGTTGCACCCGAAGCATTCCCGCTGCTGCTTAGCGGAAGCCTCCACTTCTACCCACCTACTTCTATGAAACTCCACCTGCGCTTTACGACGACTACGTTGCTGGCTGCTAGCCTTTTACTAGGTGCTTGCAGCGAAGATTTCTTGGACCGGCCACCGCAAGGGCAGCTCGTGACCGATAACTTCTACCAGAGCGCCTCCGACTTGCGCCTCGCCACGGCTGGTCTCTACGGGCGCCCCTGGTTCGACTTCAACTACCCTTTCCTGCTGGATGTGGGCGACGTGATGGCCGGTAACGCTTACGCCAGCTGGAACCCGCGTTCGTCGTACGTCAACTTCTCCGTGTCGGCGGGCGATAATGGGGTGCTGTACGGCTGGTCGTCGCTCTATAATGTGATTGGTCAGGCTAATACGGCTATCAACAACATCCGCGCGCTTACGCCAGCCTCGGTGCCCGAGGCTACCAAAAACGCGGCGCTAGCAGAAGCACGCTTCATGCGGGCCGTGGCGTACTTCTACTTGGTACGCCTCTGGGGCCCTGTGCCTATCATCGAGAATAATTCGGCCCTAGTGGAAAAGCCGATGGTGCCGCGCCACCAGCTAACGGATGTGTACCGCTTTATCCTGGAGGACTTGCAGTTCGCTGCCGACAACCTACCTACCACCGATACCCCCGGGCGGGTAACCTCCTGGGGCGCCAAAGGCATGCTGGCCAAAGTGTACCTGACGAAGGCGGGTATCGGGCAAAGCGGTTCGCGCAACCAAGACGACCTGAATAAAGCCAAACAGTATGCTGGTGAAGTGATGACCAACAGTGGCCTGGCGCTGATGCCCAGTTACTACGACTTGTTTCTGCGCAAAAACAAGAACAACTCGGAAAGCCTGTTTGCCCTGCAATGGATAGCCAACCAGGGCTGGGGCAACCAGAACGTGTACCAGGCCTACCTAGGTGCTGACTCGAAAATAACGGGCGTGGGCGACGGCTGGAACAACATCTCGCCTACCCTGGACCTGTATAACGCCTTCGAGCCTGGCGACGACGTGCGGCGCAAGGCTACAATGATGCTCAACACCGACGAGTATCCCGAACTGACGACTGCCGATAATCCCAAAGGCTACACGATGACGGCCCCTACCCCGTCGTTCAAGAAATACGTTATCGGTGGCCCCACGGCCCCCGGCAACGATGGTCAGGTGAGCGTACTGAACACTGATATCAACACCTATATACTACGCCTGGCCGACGTGTACTTGATTTACGCGGAAGCTATCCTGGGCAACAGTGCCTCTACCACCAACACTGATGCGCTGGCCGCTTTCAACAAGGTGCGCACCCGCGCCGGCCTTGCGGCCCTCACGTCCCTCGACCTCGACCAGATTATGCGGGAGCGGCGGGCCGAGTTTGGCTTGGAAGGCCAGTACTGGTTTGACCTGTCGCGCCTGCACGATTACAACCCGGCTGTGGCTAACACCATGATTGCCAAGCAGCACCGCAACACGTTCACCTACACGCCCGCGGCTAGCCCAAGCATTGAGGAAACGCCGATTCAGGTGACGGCGACGGACCGGAGCTATGTGCTGCCCTACCCGAATGCCGAACAGATTGCCAACCCGAAGCTGAACGAACCGGCTGTTGCCTACTACCAGTAGGTCCTTAGCCTACGCTTTTCTCTGGCCGAATCTTACCTCGAATTATCACATGCTGCACTATACCGAAAAAATCTCCCACCGGCTGTTAGTCTTGCTGCTGTTGCTGCTGGCCTTTGCACAGACCGCCTGTAACAAAGACGACGACAACGAGCCGCCTACCATCAACAACGTTCGCGCCTACCTCGCCTCACCCGATGACAGCGTGCTTACCCGGGTAGGTCCCGGCACTTGGATTGTGATTCAGGGTAGCGGCTTCAAGAGCACCAAGCAAGTCTACTTCGACGGCATCCAGGCCACCTTCAACCCGGCGCTGCTCGCCGACCAAAACCTGGTCGTGCAGATTCCGGAGGGTATCCCGTTCGCTTCGGTGCCCGCTGAGCAGATGAACTCCATTCGCGTCGTAACGGAGGGGGGCGAAACGACTTTCCAGTTCCCCATCCTGGCCCCGCCGCCCGTTATCACGGCCGCCTCCAACGAGTTTGCCTACCCCGGCGAAACCATCACGCTGCGCGGTAACTACCTCTACCTGATCGATAAAATCACCTTCCCGGGCAATATAGACGCCCCGGAGTTCACGGCCACCGACGACGGCACCACGGTGCGGGTGAAAGTGCCAGCTAGTCTCACCCAGAGCGGTCCTATCACGGTTAAGACCCAGTTCGGCACCGCTACTTCGCCCTTTGGCTTTAACGATCTGACGGGTATGCTGCTAGACTTTGATGGTATAGGCACTTTTGATTGGGGCACTAACCTTCTGAGTGATGCTACCCTTTTTCCTGGTGCTAGGGGCACATATGCCCGGTTTGTGAAGGAGGGTGGCATACCAGCAAATAACTGGTCTTGGTATGAGGACCGCGCCATTATCTCGAAGCCCCAGGACTGGGTAGCCCCAAGCGAACTAAAGGCGCCAGCGGCTAACTACGCCATGAAGTTCGAAATTTTCGTGAAGGAGCCCTGGTCGACGGGGGTGCTCTTCATTGGTCCCCCAGCCGACGACAATTGGCAGTATATGGCCCGGTACGAACCCTGGAAAACCACGCCCAACTTTAAAACAACGAGCTGGACCACCGTGACGATTCCGCTGACGCAGTTCAAGAAGAAAAGTGCGGCTGGTGTGGATGGTGGCGGCGAGTCGGCTGCTACCGTCAATGACATAGTAGGCAACGTGTCGGAGGTTGTCAAGTTCATGTTTGTCAATGACACGGCCACTCCCCTCGCCAAGCTCGATCTGGCCATTGACAACATTCGAGTGGTAAAAATTCAGTAATTCCTGGCACCCCGACGGCCGTTCTTGCTCAGTGCTATTACCTAGGTAACGACGCTGAGAGAGAACAGCCGCCGGGGTGCTGGTATAGCTAACTCCTACCTGCTGGCAGGGGTGGTATCTGTTGCGTTTCTCTCCTATGAAAAAACTAGTATTGCTGCTAGTTGCCGGTCTGCTGTGCTTTGGGCAAGCAACCGCCCAAACCCCTGCTGGCCGCGAGCACCTACTCATGGACTTCGGCTGGCGCTTCGCCTACGGCCACCCTTTTGACCCCAAGCAAGACTTCTACAACGGCACCGGCAGCTTCTCCTACTTCACCAAAACCGGCTACGGCGACGGTGCCGCCGCTCTCGGCTTCGACGACCGCGCCTGGCGCCAGCTTGACCTACCCCACGACTGGGCCGTGGAGCAGGCCTTCGACCCGAAAGCGAGCTTCAGCCACGGCTTCAAAACCGTGGGCCGGGCCTTTCCGCAGAGCAGCGTGGGCTGGTACCGCAAAACCTTCCGGGTGCCGGCCACCGACCTAGGTCGGCGCTTGGTGCTGGAGTTCGACGGCGTATTTCGTAATTCTATTGTCTGGATAAATGGCCACTACCTTGGCACCGAGCCAAGTGGCTACCACGGCTTCCGCTACGACCTGACCGACTATCTCAACTACGGCGGCGACAACGTGGTGGCTGTACGCGTGGATGCCACCATGGAAGAGGGCTGGTTTTACGAGGGCGCCGGCATTTACCGCCACGTGTGGCTGACCAAAACCGCCCCGGTGCACGTAGCGCCCAACGGCACATTTGTGATGACGGCCCCCGCAGGCCAAGGGGCGACTATCACGGCGCGCACTACCCTCCTCAACGATGGGTCAAGCGACCAAGCCGTGGAGGTGACCCAGGAAATTGTAGACGCGGCCGGCCGGCCGGTAGCAACCAGCGCGGCGCAGCCGCTGCGGTTGCGCCGGGTAGGCAACCAAGAGTTGACCACAACCCTACCCCTACCCCAGGCACGGCGCTGGTCGCTCGATGATCCGTACCGTTACAAATTGGTAACTCACGTGCGGCAGGGCAGTCAGGAAATCGACCGTTACGAAACGATGTTCGGGGTGCGCACCATTCGCTTCGATGCCAACCAAGGGTTCTTCCTGAATGACAAGCACATCACATTGCAAGGCACCAACAACCACCAAGACCACGCTGGGGTAGGCGCCGCCCTACCCGATGGGCTTCAGGATTTTCGTATTGCCACGCTTAAAGCAATGGGTTCCAATGCGTACCGTTGCTCCCATAATCCGCCCACGCCCGAGTTGCTCGACGCCTGCGACCGGCTCGGCATGCTGGTGATTGACGAAGTACGCATGCTTGGCACCTCGGCCCTGCACCTAGCCGACGCTCAGCGCTTAATTGAGCGCGACCGTAACCACCCGAGCATCATCAGTTGGTCGGTGGCCAACGAGGAGTGGAGCGTGGAAGGCAACGACATCGGGGCCCGCCTCGCCGCTACGGCTCAGCTGCACGTCAAAACCCTCGACTCGACGCGGGCCATTACGGCGGGCGTGAGTGGGGGCTGGGGTGGTGGCATCTCGTCGGTTATCGACGTGATGGGCTACAACTACATTGCCCACGGTAGCACCGACGCCCAGCACGCCAAGTTCCCCAATCAGCCTAGTATGGGCACCGAAGAAGGCTCTACCTATGCAACGCGCGGCGTGTACCTGCCTGATCCACAGCAACAATACGCTGTAGCCTACGACAAGAAAGGCTTGGCGCACAGCATCGAAGAAGGCTGGCGGCACTATGCCGAGCGCCCCTACCTGGCCGGCATGTTCATCTGGACGGGCTTCGACTACCGGGGCGAGCCCACGCCTTTCCAATGGCCTGCCAACCTATCATCGTTCGGCATGCTGGACTTGTGCGGCTTTCCGAAAGACAACGTGTACTACCTCCGGTCGTGGTGGAGCACGCAGCCTACCCTGCACTTGCTGCCCCACTGGAACTGGCCGGGCCGCGAGGGCCAGCCCATCGAGGTGTGGGCGTACAGCAACTGCGACGAAGTAGAGCTTTTCTTGAATAGAAAAAGCCTGGGGCGCCAGCCGATGCCACGCAATGGACATCTGGTTTGGCAAGTGCCGTATGCCCCAGGCACTCTGGAAGCGGTAGGCTACCAAGCCGGTAAAAAAGCGCTGATTGATGTAGTGAAAACCACTGGGCCAGCTGCTGCGCTGCACCTCACCGCTGACAACACTACCCTCCGCGCCAACCGGGAAGATATCAGCGTGATTACGGTGCGCGTGCAGGATAAGAACCAACGGCTTATGCCCACGGCTAACCCCGACATCACCTTTCAGTTGAGCGGACCCGGCAAAATCCTGGGAGTAGGCAACGGCGACCCTACCTCCCTCGAAGCCGATAAGTTCCTGGAAACCATTCGGATTGTACCTCTTGGTAAGCTAAAGGAAAAGCCCGCCGAAAGCCTCACGCCTCCCCCTGATCTGACGGCCGCTATCCACAACGATGCCTCTTGGGCTGCTGCTTTCAGTACGCGGCCTGCCAATGCCCTGCCGGCTGCTCCCCTACCCAACGCGTACGTGTACCGGACGAGCTTCGAGGTGCCGCCGCTGGACCCGGCCGCTACTGTCACGTTTTTCTACCGCAGCATGGGGCCAGAGCAGTCAGTCTACCTCAACGGCAAGCCGCTGGCCGAAAACCTGGCCGACAGCAAGGAGGGCGCCGTTTTCAAGCTCGACAAAAGCCTCCTGAAACCGGGGCGCAACAGCCTGGTAATCATAGCCACGCCCTTCGTGAAAAAGTATAGTTGGGAAGGCTACAACACAGACCCAGGGCTGCTGCAAATCGTGACGCCGGCCGCGCCGTGGCACCGCCGCGCCTTCAATGGCTTGGCGCAGGTGATTGTGCAAACCACCCAGGCCCCCGGCAACCTCGTGCTGACGGCCAAGACGCCCGGTTTGAAGCCTGCTACGCTCGCCCTCCAGGCAAAAGCTGCGCCCGTACGCCCCTCGCTACCTTAGCCAGAAGGCACCTTTGACTTATTACATATCAGATACAATTCAGCTTTCCTCATGCTACACTGACTCTGACACAACGGTGCGCTTTTCTTAGAAGCTGTTTTAAGTTAGTTGTCGGAGTCTATTCAATGGGGTAGAGGCGCACTAGTTGGAGTCTCGTCGTTGAATGATTGGCGCTAAAAAGACAACGTCAGCAACGACGAGACGCAAGATATTGCGCCTCTACCCCGTTCCAAATAACTTAAACAGCCTCTAAGCGGGTCCTGTATTGAAGTTGAGTATCTAAAGCCGCCGCCTCTGGTAGCTTTACCGTAGCAAAGCCCCTCAAACCGATGAATAAGAAGATTTTCCTAGTCATTTCTGCAAGTCTTTTTTCAACCCTTGTCTATGCCGATGTGCGGGTGGCGAAAATATTCGGGGATGGTATGGTGCTTCAACGCAACCAGCCTATTCCTGTGTGGGGTTGGGCCGATAAGGGAGAAGACGTAGTGGTGGCGTTCCGCACCCAAACCCGCAAGGTGCAGGCCGGCACCGACGGAAAATGGCAGGTTACCTTCGGCCCCGAAAGCGCTGGCGGGCCCTACACGCTGCGCGTTAGTGGCAAAAACAAACTAGAACTGAAGGACATCCTGGTTGGCGACGTCTGGATTTGCTCGGGGCAGTCCAACATGGAATGGCCTTTAGCTTCCGCTCAGCGAGCCAAAGAAGAAATTGCGGCGGCCAACTATCCTCAGATCCGGCACTTCAAGGTGCGTAACGATGCAGGTGGACAACCGAAGGAGGATCTGGCATTTGAAGGAAGCTGGAAGCCTGCCCTGCCAGAAAACGCCGGTGACTTTACCGCAGTTGGCTACTTCTTTGCCCGCGAACTACACAGAGAGCTGAATGTGCCGATTGGGCTGATCAACACTAGTTGGGGCGGGACGGACATCGAGCCCTGGATAAGCAAGAAGGGTTTTGAAAACAGTAATGATTTCAAGCAGATGATTGCCAGTCTGCCAGCCATCGACTTGCAGGCCGAGGCGAAAGCAAGAGCTACGGCAATTCAGGAACTGGTGAAGGGCTTTCAGGGTAGTCTGCCAACGGCCGAAACGGCTGCTAGCTGGCGACTACCGTCGTTCAATGACAGCTCTTGGCCGAAAATGAACGTGCCGCAGCTTTGGGAGCAGGGGGCGCTAAAGGATGTGGACGGTACCGTATGGCTGCGCAAATCAGTGGATATAGCGCCGGAAGATGCCGGCAAAGAGGCATCCCTTTCTCTAGGCACCATTGACGACAACGATGAAACGTTTGTGAACGGCACCAAAGTAGGAGCTACCACCGGCTACACTGTTAAAAGAACCTACTCTATTCCGAAAGGGCTGCTGAAACCGGGAAAGAACGTTATTGCGGTCCGGGTGGAGGATTTTAGCGGCGGGGGCGGCCTATATGGAGAAGCTGCCGAGCTATACCTGAAGCTCGGCAGCAAGGTAGTTCCCCTGGCTGGGCCCTGGGCTAGCCAGGTTGAAGCCGTGCAAACAGACAGCAACTTTATCAACCCCAACAGCTACCCTACTGTCTTATACAATGCCATGATCCACCCGCTGATTCCGTTTGCCATGAAAGGTGTGCTTTGGTATCAGGGGGAAAACAATGCCGGGCGAGCCCAGGAATATCGCAAAGCTTTCCCCCTGATGATTCAGGACTGGCGCAAACAATGGGGGCAGCCGAGTTTCCCATTCTACTTTGTGCAGCTAGCCAGCTACAACGCCGCCAATGGCAACAGTGAGCAAGGCAGTACCTGGGCCGAGCTTCGGGAAGCGCAAAGTATGACCTTGTCCGTGCCGAATACGGGCATGGCCGTCACCACGGATATTGGGGAAGAAAAGGATATTCATCCGCGCAACAAGCAGGATGTAGGCCACCGTTTGGCGCTAGTTGCTTTACATGATACCTACGGCAAAAAGATAGTGTTTGAGGGGCCTACCTATAAATCCATGAAAATAGAAGGCAATAAAATCCGTATTTCCTTTTCTAGCGTTGGTGGCGCGCTATCCACGAAGGACAAGCAAAGCGTATTGTCGGGGTTTGCTATTGCCGGCGAAGACCGGAAGTTCAAGCCCGCTAAAGCTGTTCTCCAGGGCAATGAGGTAATAGTGGAGCAGGAAGGTGTTCCGAAGCCCGTTGCGGTACGATATAACTGGGCCGATTACGCCGGCGCCGGCAACCTGTACAACAAAGAAGGCCTGCCAGCTGCTCCGTTTAGAACAGATACTTGGCCCGGCTTAACGGCTGAGGCCCGTTATTCGATCAAGAAATAGGCGAACATACTCCTCCACGTGGTAGTAGGCGAAGGCTCCGTTAGCCTATGGTGGAAGTAGGTTCCCGACTTTGGCGGTGCTGTTTGGCGTACTCCGAGGGTGTGACGCTGTAGATCTTTTGGAAAGCCTTGCGGAAGTAGCGCGGGTCTTCGATGCCTACCTGAAAAGCTACCTCTGACACGCGTAGCGGGGTGGTAGTCAGCAATTGGGCGGCGCGCTTCATGCGTACATCGCGGATGAACTCGACCACCGTTTGGCCCGTGATGCTTTTGATACGGCGGTAGAACACCGAAAGGCTCATGCCCACTTCACGCGTCAGCATCTGCACGCTGAACTCGGGGTTGCTTAGGTGCTTTTCCACCGCGTGCATCGCATTTTCCAGGAACTGTTTATCAGCGTCGGCAATCACTACTTCGGTAGGTTCCAGCAAGATCTGGCGCTGGTAGAACTCGTGCAGCTTGCGGCGGTTGCGCACCAGTGTGGTGACTTTGGCCTGGAGCAAGGTAGGATTGAAAGGCTTGCTCATGTACTCGTCGGCGCCCATGCCAAGGCCTTCCAACTCGTGAGTTTCGGCGGTGCGCGCCGTGAGCAGCAGCACCGGAATATGAGCCGTTTTGGGGTGCTGCTTCAGGCGCTTGCACAACTCCAGCCCGTCGCTGCGCGGCATCATCACGTCGCTCACAATAAGGTCGGGCAGTTCGCTCAGGGCCTTTTCCCAGCCGTCGATGCCATCCTCGGCGGTCAGCACATCATAGTCTGGCTCAAAGAGTTGTTGCAGGTACTGGCGCACCTCATCGTTATCTTCCACCACCAGTAGGCGTGGCGGGCCTGCTGGCACCATCTCCTCCCCTGCCAGCGTCTCTTCCACTTCCATATTTGCCAGTTCCTCGGCCGCTGGATGCAGCATTATTTCTTCCGGCTGAATGTCTTCGGGGCGTAGGTGTTGCTGCCCGAAGGGTAGGCGCAGTTCGAAGGCAGTGCCCGCCCCGGGCGTGCTGGCTACCGCCAGCTGTCCACCGTGGCGCTCGGCAAACTGGCGGGCCAGCGACAAGCCGATGCCGGTGCCTGTCATGCGCAAGGTATTGGTATGCGAGGCTTGGTAGTAGGGGTCGAAAATTCGCTCCAGTTCCTCAGTCTTGATGCCTACTCCCGTATCACGAACCTCTACACTCAAGTAGTTGCCAGTCAGCTCGCCGTCGCTGAAAACCGCCTCGCCCCCCGGGGTGCCGACAACCGTAGCCGCCAACGCTACCTGCCCCTTCTCGCACGTGTATTTAAACGCGTTGGCCAGCAGGTTAGTAAGAATGATTTCCAGCTTGCTATGGTCGATGTATAGCAGTACTGGCTCAGCAGGCACATCAAGTAGGTACTCTACCTTACGTTCCTCTGCCTTCAAGCGGAAGATGGCATACATCTCCGTCAGGAACTGTACCGCGTCGCTGTGGCTGGCACGCAAGGGTACATTACCGGTCTCTACCTTACGAAAGTCAAGGAGCTGATTTACCAGCTCGAGCAGCTTGCGCGTCTGTTTGTGCACCAAGAGCGCCTTATTGCGTAGGTCCACCACGGGTCCTTGGCTGCGGATAATTTCCTCCACTGGTCCTAAGATCAGCGTGAGGGGCGTACGCAACTCATGCGACACGTTGGTGAAGAAACCTAGCTTCAGGTTGGTCAACTCCTTCTCCTTCTCGGTCTTGAACTGCTCCAGCACCAACCGGTTCTTTAGCGCCTGCTGGGCCATTTCGATGCGACGGTACAGTGCTATGCCGCCCAGCACCACGGCAGCATACAGCAGATAAGCCAACTGGCTTTTGTACCAGGGAGCTTGCACATCGAAGTGTAAGGTAGCCGCTTTCTTCGACCATACGCCCTCGCCGTTGCTGGCCTTTACTTCGAACGTATACTGGCCGGGCGGTAGGGTAGTGAAGCTAGCTGTACGCTGCCCTGGAGCCGGATATACCCACTTTTGGTTGAAGCCTAGCAGGCGGTAGGCATACCGGTTTTTTTGGGGATTGGCATAGTTAAGCCCCACAAACTCAACCGAAAAATCATTTTCCGATGCCTTGATGGTAACCGTCTGCGGTGTGGAGAGGGACTGCGTCAGTACCACGCGACCGTTGTGCTCCTTGCCTACTGCTACGGGCTGGTTGGCAATACGCAGTCCTGTAATCTGCACCACCGGAGGGTAGGGATTCGGTTGAATAGCGTGCGGCTGGAAGTAGCTGATGCCATTGATGCCCCCGAAGTAAAGGGTGCCATCTTGGGCGCGAGCCGCAGCCCCAATCTTGAATGCATTGCTTTGCAGGCCATCGGCAACGTCGTAGCGCACGTGTTGGCGGGTGCTGGGCGTGAAGCGGTATAGGCCCGTTCCGCCGATCCATAGGTTTCCCTCCTCATCGGTCAGCAGGCTTTCTACGTCGCTCTCGGGCAACCACTTGGCGTAGGAACGCACCACCTCACGGCCTTGGGCATTCGTCGTAAGCTGGTGTAGGCCCCCACCAATAGTGCCGATCCAGAGCGTGCCGAGGCGGTCGAGCAGCAGCGGCCAAACGTAATTTACCCGCAGGCCCTGCTTGCTACCGGGCACGTGTTTGAATTGCTGTAGTAATTGCAGCGAATCGGGGGTAGGCCGCAGCTTCAGCAGGCCTTGGTCGTTTGTACTGGCCCACAGCACGTTGTGCTTCTGGTCATACAGCAGATAGGTAAAGTGATTAGTCGGCAGCTCCGAGTTGCTGACGCGATACGAGCCCAGGAACTTGCCGTCCTGGCTCAGGCGTACCAGTCCGGAGAAGAAGGTGGCAACCCACAACGTACCAAAGTGGTCCTCGGCAAGGCTTTCGACGCTGGCACTAGTCAAATCCACACCGTCGGCAACTTTGCCGTACGTGGTTATTTGCTCCTGTTCGCTGTGTCGGGTCAGTTTGCTCAGGCCGTGGCTTCGGGTGCCAAACCACAAGGCACCTTGGCTCGCCTGCAGGATAGCCGCCACATCCACGCCAGTGGGGTTGCTGCTACCGGTCTGGTTGAGGTAGCTGCGGGAGGTCTTGCGCTTCAGATCGTAAGCCGAAACCCCGTTGCGGGTTCCAAACCACAGAAGGTCGCGACTTTCCTCCTTATAGATTGTATTGACATAGTTGTTAGGTAGGGTAGCTTGGCTCGTCTGTTGCCGCCGCAGCCGGCTGAAGGGCTTCTGGAGCAGGTCCACTTTGTTCAGCCCGCCCGCCGAGGTGCACAACCACACAATTTGGTTGCGGTCTTCGTAAATCTGATGTACCCGCTCGGCATTGATGCTGAACGGCTCCCCGTTATCGGGCAGCAGTAGCGTAGGCTGCGTACCGCGCAACGGGGGGCTAGCCCCTGTGGCCATGCCCGCCTCCCATACATACAAGCCGTACATAGTCCCTACCCACAACCGACCAAACGAATCGAGTAGCAACGACTGCAACTGGGAGTAGGTCTGTGGCTGCGGATGCGCTGCCAGCTGACGCACCATCCGGCGATTGGCGCTACTTACCCAAAAAACCTGCCGTTCGGTGCCTATCCATAAATCGGCTTGCCGGTCGAGGTGCAACGCCCTGACAGTGCCCGTTATAGTAGTAGCTTCGGCTGCTAGGTTCTGGCTTTCGGGCCGAACAACGCGCAGACCATAGCCAATAGAGCCTATCCAAATGTTACCCTCGGTATCAGCTACCAGGGCACTTACATTATAAGAACTCGTCTTATCCAGAGGTCCAGGTACCTGGCGCAAACTCTTCAGCTGACCTGCTGAATTGAATGCCAGCACAAATAAGCCTTCGTGCTCCGTACCTACCCAGAGACGGCCCTGTTTATCCGACGTAAGAGCCGTAACGCTGGCCTGCGACAGCCGCCAGAGTAAGGGTTGGTAGGCCACTGGGGCTTTCTGCTCGTCGAAACGCAACAAACGGTCGGCCGTGGGGTCGTACATACTTAGCCCCGCGCGCTCGGTGCCTGCCCATAAGCGGCCATTCGGTGCCACATGGAGTACTTTGATGCGGTTGGCGGAAATACCGTTGCGGTTGTTGATCGGCAGCGCGTATTGCTTTAGGTGATACCCATCGTAGCGGTCAATACCGCGGTTCGTTCCTACCCAGATAAATCCGGCTTGATCCTGCGCCACGGCCATAGCGTCGCTGTGCGCAAGGCCTTGGTCGACGGTTAGGTGTTCGAACCGGAAATCTTCTGGTGCCGTATTTTGCCCTGCTACCCCCCGCAACAGGCCTAAAAAAAGCAACGTCACCAGGAACAGCCGCCGAGGCAACACGCCCCGCAGGTGGCGGTTAAGCCGCTCTTGCAACATGGTTGGTTAGGTGGAAAAAGGAGGCAGAGAGGCCTAAAAGCACACGCTGACTAAGAAACAGATAAGTAATACAAGCGCCCTTACGAATGTACTGAATTGCAACTAATGCGAAAGGATAGTTATAGGTAAGTAGTTACCGCATTTTGTACGGGTTATTACGTAGTAAGGGGATGTAAATACGTAAAAAATACAATTATTACTGAGTTAGATTTATATGAATTGTACTTTTGAAGTATATAAAATCCTATAATCCTATACTTTACTTTTTGCTTTGGTAATGGCTGATCACACTATATTGGAGAGTAGTGCATCGCAGATGATAGATGCACGTCACCAGCTACAGCAGTGGTACAATGTGCGAGTGCAAGGGCAGGGAGAACAAACGCTTGTTTTCTGCAATGGCCTGGGTTGTAGCCAAGAGATTTGGCAATATCTCACGCCTCGCCTGGTTACCCGCTATCAACTTGTCTTGTTCGATTATCCCGGCACAGGAGAGGCCACACCCGACGCCTACGATGTAGATCGGCATGTTACTCTACAAGCTTATGCACAGGATGTTGTGTCTATTTGCCACACGCTGGGATTACAACAAGTTACTATCGTTGGGCACTCTGTTGGAGCCAGCATTGCGCTGCTAGCTGCCGTGCAGGCGCCTACCTTAGTATCATCGCTCGTGTTGCTTACACCATCCCCGTATTTCATGAATGAGCCGGGCTACTACGGAGGATTTGAACGGGAAGATGTAGAGCAGTTGCTGGCGCTAATGGACCAGAGTTACGAGAGTTGGGCGTCATTACTCGCCTCGTTATTAGTGGGTTCTCAAAACCCCGCTACGCTAGGCGAGCAGTTGAACGGCTACTTCTGTCAGGCTGACCCAGTCATTACCAAGAGCTTTGCGCGGTTAACGTTCCTCTCAGATATCCGTTCCGAAGTGCCCCACGTACCGATGCGTACCCTCGTATTGCAGTGCAAACACGACGTTGCCGCGCCAGAAGAGGTAGGAGAGTATCTACTACAACACTTGCCACAAGGTGTACTTGTGTCGATGCAGGCAACAGGCCACTGTCCTCACCTGAGTGCCCCGTTGGAGACACTCACGGCTATAGAAGCCTTTCTGAAAAATGACTAACACAATTCGACTGGAGCGTTTGTGTGAGAAAAGTAGTGTATTGGGGTAGTCCAGTAAAAACAGACTGTGCGCTACGGTAGACTGATTTTGAAGCCACTTTAAACTGGGCGGAGTGAGCGGTAGCGGTAACCTAGAGCTGAGTAGCGGCGGACCGGGTTGAAGCAGGGGCCGAGGCCCTGAATAGGCTTCTTTCAGTTGGATGAACGCGGCAGGATATTGAGTAAAAGCGCGTAAGCACTGGCTTGTGCAGCATTTTGCATAGGGTAGTATACTGCCAAAAGCTTGTTACTGCCTTACTATGCGTCGTATTCTGCCCTACCCAGTCCTCGCCGGCCTGGAGCTGAACAGTGCAGCTGCTTGCATAGAAGAGGAAGCAGTGCCGCCAATCAACCAGATTGGTAACTACCACACCCAGCCGTGCATCATGCTCGCGAAGTAGTCTACTTAGTTTTTCGCGTTGATCAGCTGCTGCTGCTGATTAGAACCTGATTATACCTCGAATAGCAGTCAGCAAGTTTTGGCTTTGTGTGCACAAGCTAACCGAGGGAGAACTTTCTTTTCAGTGCATACACGCCCGGCATACTCCTCTTTCTGTTAGTTTTGAGCCACTGACTTCTTCCTTATGCCCACGTCCATTCAACCTGTGTATTTTGAGAATGCCGTCGGGCGCATCACCGAGCATACGGCCGGTTATGCGCTGGTGCGCTATCATGCCGTCAAGCGTGAGCCTGCCGAACTGCGGGCTCTGCTCACCCACTTAGGCAATTTGTTGCTGCGTCGAAACTGGGAACACATCTTAGTCGATATGCGAACAATGGAGCCGCTTTCCACCCCAGAAAAAATAATGCTCATGGAAGAGTGGTACGGGGGCCACATCCCGCGGCCCGAGCGGCTGCGCACGGCCTACGTGTTGGCCGAGAACGCCCTGACGCGCTTAGCAATGTACGAACTGCAAAAGGAGGCCCGCAAGAAGCACAACTCCGACGCATTTGCTACCCTCGAAGAAGCGCACACCTACTTGCTCACGTGTACGCAGCAGTAAAGGAAACGAAGGAGTAAAACAGCACTAGAGCCAGGTGCTGGGGCTCGGCTCTCACCCGTGGTGCACACTGAGACGCTACGCTTATGTCTTTTCCCAGGATAATGGCCTTTGCTTCCTGCCAGGGGAGGGAGTAGCGCCTGTAGGATATGGTGGACGTGGCCGCCGTTGACTCGATTGCCATTCATAACCATAGCCATTCGTCCATCACCTGTGAATATATGAGGGAAATGTACGAACCCGTTACTGCGCTCTTGGTTCTTCGCCACGGCCTCTGCGACGCCAACGACTACGGGATAATGCGGTGCTTAGAATGGCGCTTTGACTGGCTGCACTGGAGTGAAAGTTACTTGCTGACAGAATGCTCTGTTCTATCAAATCGTGCTCAGGTTGCTGATTGCATGGTAGCTACTCACCCTTTTGCTAAGCGGTTCTAGCTGGTCATGCGTTCATGCAGGGGCACCAGGTTGCAGCGCGCTTGTTACGGCGCTTGGTACACTATTATTCCATTTAACACGGTCAACACACTCCGGATGGCCGGCAGCTGCGGGGCCGGTACGGAAAAAATATCGTGCGACAACACGGCTAGGTCTGCCAGCATGCCAGGCCGCAAGGTGCCCTTGGTGGCTTCCGCAAACTCGGCGTAGGCCCCGCCCTGGGTATAAGCCCGCACGGCTTGCTCGCGGCTCAGGTTTTCACTGGCAGGAACTTGTTGGGTCGTGGCTCGCAGAATCGCGAGAAAGGGGTTAATGTCACCGTCGGGGCCAATGGCGACGGCAATGCCCAGGGCCCGCCACGTCTGCAACGGGCTGCGCAACCCATATTGGGGGGTATGGACGACGACCACGCCTAGCGCTTGCACAGCGCGCGCTGTAGCCGCCCGTATGCCCGTGCCATGCTCTATTCGCACACGTCGGCGCCGCCACGTCTCGGCCGGGGCCAGGCTTTTCATCAGCTGCAACACCAGGCCCGTAGCGCTGTCGCCTGTGACATGCAGCAGCAATTGCTGGTCGCTGACCAGGGCTTCCTGCAAGATGCGCCGGAGGGTGTCCGGTGGGAAGTTCAACCGCCCGTACCAGCCGGGGCGGTCGGAGTAAGGCGTGGTGCGCAGCGCGTTCTGCTCCAACGACGTGCCATCTACTATGTACTTGATACCGGAAAAATAGGTCAGCGCGCCCGCTGCGGCCGGGTTCGGCGTGGCCCATTCGCGCAGACGGTGCTCCTGGTCCGTGGTGCCCGGCATGGCAATGACACGGGTGCGCACGGGCAAGGCCGCTTCGGCAAAATATCGCTGGGCAGCGTCGCCCGGCAGGGTGCTGCTCAGGTTTTGTACCGTGGTGATGCCATAGGCCAATTCCTGCTGCGCGTGCGCCCGCAGGCCGTCGACTAAGGCCCGCGGGTTGGCGGTGGCCAGGGCGTGCCAGAACGGAAACTGGGCATACTCGTCCAGCGCTCCGCTCAAGCGCCGGGTGCCAGGCTCGCGTTCGTACCAGCCCCCAAGCGGGTCAGGTGCCGTGTCGGCAATATATAGGGCGCGCAAGGCTCGGCTGTTGACCACCATGCCGTGCCCCCACGCCACGGCCAGCACCACCGGATTGTTTGGCGCAATGCTGTCTAGGAGGCGGCGCCGCACAGTGCGGTCCCGAAACACCGCTAGGCCGATTGTGCCACTCAGCCACTCGCCTGGGGCCGCGTTGCGCACCAAGCGTGCCAGCGAGTCCTGCAGCGCACGCCTGGACAGGCCGGGCACTGAGAATTCCGTGACAAAGGCCTTCTTACTGCGCAGCAGCCAGCCCAAGTGGTCGTGGGCGTCGTTGAAGCCGGGCACCACGGTTTTACCACGCAAGTCCAGCACTTTCGTATGAGCCGTAGCGAGTCGCTTGATGGCCCGCGTGGTGCCCGTAGCCAGGATTTTGCTGCCTTGGATGGCCAGCGCCGCGACGTAGGGCTGTGCGGAGTCAGCGGTGAATATTTTACCGTTAAGTAAAATCAGGTCGGGGGCCTGCGGCGGTTGGGAATAGGCGGCAGGGACCGGGCGCCGAACAGCGGACCGGGCGAAAGAGGTCGCGGGCGTCTGGGAAGGGGCGAGGCCTGGAACCAGCCAGGCCGCCAGACCGAGTAAGAGCTTTTTCATGACAAACGACGAGAGGTTTGGTTGCAAAGCACGCGCCTTCCGCCCCCGCCGGGTAGTGAAAAAACGACATTATAGTCATCGCAACGCTCCGCCCGGGGCCTCAGGGCGCTGGGATGACCTATTTGCGCCAGGCTATAGCCCTCCCACGTTGGCGTTGCCCCCGGCAAAGCGAGCATAGGCCCCGTCCGCGGCCAGCAGGCGCGGGGGTGTCACGCCGGCAAACGCGTGAAAATCGCGCAGCAGGTGTCGGTAGTCGTAGTAGCCGCTCTGCACCGCCACCGCCAACCAATCGAGGCCGGGCTGCCGGCTCTTGAGCCGGTAGGCCGCGTCGAAGCGCACGAGACGGGCGTAGAGCTTGGGCGGCAGGCCCACCCGCTCAAAGAAGCCCCGCTCGAACTGTCGGGGACTCAGGCAGGCCTCGGCAGCCAGGTGCTCCAGCGAGTGCGTCGCACGGCCAGTGGGCAAGAGGACGGACAGCAGGCGGTCGAGCGGCCGCTCGGCCGCGGGACGAAGACGCCTCCATGCGCCCAACAGATAGGTTTCGAGGGCGGCCAGCATGGCGTCGTAGTCGGTAAGCTCAGCTAGGCGCGCTTCCAGTTCGGCCACGCCCGCACCGAGCAGAGCACGTCCTTCCTCCGGCACGTCCAGCAGCTCTTTCACGGGCACGCTCAGCAGCCGCTGCAACCCACCAGGCCAGAATACGGCGCATAGCATCAGGTGGTCGGGACCGAAGTGCAAATTCACCCGTTGCAGCTGCGGCGCCACCACAAAGCTGCCCGTCAGACGGCGCGTGCGCGCCGGGTCGGCGTGGTCCACAGTGTGCAGAGCACTGCGCGGGTAGAAGTACAGGCACTGCTGGGGAGCCGGTGGCATGGGCTTCACGACCTGCAGAGCATCGCTTCCCGCATAGCACGCGTGCACCAACAGGTAGTGTTGCACAAACGGCCGCAACGGCGGTACCGGCAATTGAAAACGGACGACCATAGGCCCAGCCATCAGGAGGAAAAGGAAAGATACCCTTTTTCGACTGAACTGCTCTCGGTGGGAACGGGCAAGCTGGTTACCCCCACTAGCGTCCAGTTTGAGTTCAGTAAGGTGGTTCAGTTGACCTCCTCCCATTTATCGAAACACCTGACAGTAAACGATCAGCCATTGAGAAGCTCGACAGTAATCGCGGTGACCGCTACCTCATCGGGCGTTAAATTATCCTATGTTCGCTCACTTGCCGTAAATAGAGCCTCTGAGAAGGAAAAGGGAGGAGTAAGATTCACATTTTATGGAGCGTTCGAGCTCGTTCTACGCGATAATCCCCTCCTTTTTCTGGGGCTACTTGGGGCAGCTCCGTGAGGTCGCAGAGCCTGTAGTAGGATAATAAAAGACTCCCTAAAAGTCCTTTTGGTTTCTTTTCACCGCTAACCCTACCTGATATGAATCCCCCACTGCCCTACCCCATCGTCAGTATCGATATGAGAAAAGCCACGCTGGCTGTGTATTACCTGCATCAGGAGTAGCTCCAGCACCTGGAAGTCAGCAACAACAAAGCCGGCTTCCAGCAGTTGGTGAAGGCCTGTGGGACGTTTGGAAGGAAGTCAGTGGCGCCACCGATTTCGTTGCTCGTGTACCGTTAGCACAAGGGTGGTCTGTCAAGCGATAGTGGCCTAACTCTTGGACTAAATAGCCCGAAACGCTTCCGCATAGCGCATTAAACGAAAGGTCCTTTGTTCGTTTGTTAGCAATACGTACGTATTCTTACCTAACATTCTTAAAGAATACGTAACAATGCCGTAGCTTTGCATCATGCTTCAACCAAAAAACTTGTTGATGAAGCGCGGGACCCTGCTCAGCAAGGAACCGCGAGTGAGCCGGAAGGTCCTCGCCACCATCGGTTTTCCCGATTTCGCCGCTGGTATTTCCGTTGTTTTTTCTGAGTGTTGCCCCGCCACCGTTTCGGATTCCGAAACGGTTTTTTTATGTCCGTTGAGTTCGTCGGCTACCCCCCCGCAGTCGATTCCTGTTTCATAACTCAAACGCTACCCCTACCTCCCATGGACGCCAATACTCTCCCCCAGCCATGGCTGCTGCCACCACCACCTCGGCCCATACGGGTAGCCAGCTTCTCCGTCATGGGTAGGGGCAGATAAGACTTCACATTGCCCGTTTTAGCTAGTCAACCTCATTTTTCCTCAACTATTCGGTATGGCACGTAAAGACCTGCTCGACATCGCCTCCCTCCACCGTGAGGAAATCGAGTTCCTGCTCGACCAATCCACGTCCTTTAAAAAATTGTTCACCCGCTCGGTGAAGAAAATCCCCGCCCTCGAGGGCAAGTCTGTGCTCATGCTGTTCTATGAGGCCAGCACCCGGACGCACTCCTCCTTCGAAGTCGCGGCCAAACGTCTCTCGGCGGAGGTAACGAATTTCGACGTCGACCACTCCTCCATCACAAAGGGTGAGTCGGTGCGCGAAACAATTGAGACGCTCCAAGCTATGCGCACTGATTATATCATCGTTCGCCATAGTCACCCCGGCCTGCCCGGCATGATTGCCCGCCAAACCACGGCATCGGTCATCAATGCCGGCGATGGGGCGCACGAGCACCCAACTCAAGCCCTACTGGACGCCTTCACCATCAAGGAAAAATTTCCTGACCCTAGTGGCAAAAAAGTCCTCATCATCGGGGATATTCTTCACTCCCGCGTCGCGCGCTCTACCAGCACCCTGCTGCAAAAGCTGGGCGTCGAAGTTGCTTACCTCGGCCCAGGCTCGCTAGTGCCCAAGTATATCCCGGAAAGCATTCGCCGCTTCACCGACTATGAGGCGGCGATGGCCTGGGGGCCCGATGTGGTGTACCTGCTCCGCGTACAGATGGAGCGCCAGGACGTGCAGTTTTTTCCCAACGTCCGGGAATACCACCGGGTCTACGGCATCACCAATGCCCGGCTAGAGGAAATTCGCCAACGCGGCCTCTATATCATGCACCCCGGCCCCGTGAACCGGGGGGTCGAGTTGTGCGACGCCGTCATGGACTATGAGCGCAGCCTGATCACCAACCAGGTCGAAAACGGAATTTCCGTTCGTATGGCCGTACTCGACTGGCTCACGCCGGGCGGGGAATTCCCGCGGCAAGAATCGTATGTCGCACAGCAGCGCGCCAGCTCGACGGTGGTTATGCCCTAAACGCCAGACGCGGCGGCTGGTTCCACCCGTGTATTTTCTTCTTCAACAGCCCGAATACTCTAACACTCCTTGCCGGTTTACAGCACTCATTCATCCATGCTCCTCCTTCAAAACGCCCGTATCGCCTCCGAAAATTCACCTGTGCTTCTCGAGAGCGATGTTCTGATTGTCGAAGGAATAATTCAGAACATCGGTAGCAGCCTGGACATTCCCGAGGGTGCCCGGGTCATCGACGCGCGTGGTCGGATTCTTATGCCGGGTATGTTTGATGCCCACGTCCACTTCCGCGCCCCCGGCTTTGAAAACAAGGAAACCATCACCACGGGTAGCGAAGCGGCTATCAACGGCGGCATTACCGGTGTGGTCATGATGCCGAATACCCGCCCGGCCCTCGACTCGGCAACCGCTGTGGCTACCGTGCTGGACAATGCCAAACGCAAGGCCCGCATTCCGGTTTATACCTCTGGCTGCGTCACCAAAGACCGTCAGGGTAAGGAATTGGCGGAAATTGAAGGCATGCGCACGCTCGGGGTGAAAATGCTAACCGACGATGGGGATACCACCAACGACCCGGCGGTGCTGCTGCGGGCGATGCAATACGCCACCGAGTTTGGGATGTTTTTCGCCAGCCACTGCGAAGTGCCGGAGTTGGCCGGGCCACGCGCTCTGAACGAAGGGGTAATGAGCTATCGGCTCGGCATTAAGGGCTCACCGGCTTGTGCGGAGGAAATCATTATCGACCGCGACATCCGGCTGGCCCGGGCGGCGGGCGCGCACGTTCACATCCAGCATGTATCTAGCAAGCTCGGTATGGAAACCATCCGCTGGTGGAAATCCCGCGGCGATGTGAAGGTGACGGCGGAAGTGGCCCCGCATCATCTGATGTTCACCGACGAGCACATCGGGGACTATGACACGAACTATAAAATGAACCCGCCGCTGCGGACGCAGGCAGATTGTGATGCACTGCTCGAAGGGCTCATTGAAGGTGTATTCGACCTCATTGCCACCGACCACGCGCCGCACACGCCGTTCGAAAAAGCACAGGATTTTATCAGCGCGCCCAATGGTATCACTGGCTTAGATACGGCCCTGGTGTCGCTCTATCACCACTTCGTCGAGCCCGGAAAATTTGGGTGGGACTTGGTGGTGAAGCGCTATTCGGCGGAGCCACGCCGCCTGATGGGCCTACCGGTAGCCACCATCGAAGTCGGCCAACAAGCCGAGTGCCTCTTGTTCGATACCGAAGCGGAAACGACCTTCACGCGGGATTTCATGAAATCCAAATCCCAGAACACGCCTTTCATCGATCAGACGTTGAAAGGCAGCGTAGACCTGGTGATTCTAGGGACGGAAATTCTGCTGGAGCGCTGACCGTTCGTTGCGCTGGGACCTGAACTGTTCAGAATCTGCCTCTAAACGAACAACTTACTGCGCTAGAATAGGGGCTGTGAAGGAGGGTTAGAGAGCCACAGAGTAGTTAAGCAATAGGCATAATACTCTAACTTGAAGGGCTTTACATTTCTAATGAGACGGCTGTATTTTCGAGAAGAAAGATTGGCTACGCCCGTATCTCCACCTGCGACTAAAACCTCTAGTTCCAACTTAATAAGCTCATGCAGGACGGATGCGAGTGCCATTCGAGATGGTTGTCAGGTAGAAGTGTACTGCGCTAAATAAGTAAGAAGCAAGTACCCTACATCCTCTTTGTATGATGCCCTTCATACAAAGAGGATGCTACGCGCTACAGCCTTAGTATTTAGCACTTGAAATTGGCCGTACCAGTTAATTTGAATACAGAAATCAGCTCGTGTTTAGCTACATCTTAGAGGGTGTATAGAAAGTCGGCTCGGAATGGTAGTTCCGAACATGGAACAGGTCAAGTACATCAAGGATTTAACTGGGTGCAAGCGCCACCTGCTCGTCGACACGCTGGGCCTTGTGTTGCTCGTGCAGGGGCACAGGACCCACGTGGCGTGGGCGCGGTGCTGACCGAGGCGGGGCAGCGCCACCCCGGCCTGCGCATGGTCTGGGCCAACGGGGGCTACAGCGGCCCCTTCGCAGCAGGAGCGGCCCTGCTCGGGTACCGACTGGTAATTGTGCCCAAACCCGCTGGCCGCAAAGCCGTTGCCGCCTTGCCCCGCCGTTGGGTGGTCGAGCGCACCTTTGCCTGGCTCAGCCGCTCCCGCCGCCTCGGCACACGCGACCTGGAAACCACACCGCAAAGCAGCCGGGCCGGAATTTTCCTAGCCCTGATTCTCCTCATGTGCCGACGAGTGTACCCAAACTGACTTTGTATACACCTTCTTAGAGGCTGTTTATACTTGTCGCGAAGTGCAATGCGAATGAGTTAGGCTAAAAATACTACACTTGTAGCATGAACGTGCAGTTAACTGATGCCCAACGCCAGCACTTGCGCCAGCTGCAACGCCAGCGGCGCAATGAG